>PDWI01000668.1_pt1 | contig 95239 bp, 80 predicted proteins | sample 1430891 | NCBI WGS metagenome assembly PDWI01 (sample SAMN01162508, study PRJNA174530) | Oral metagenome, whole genome shotgun sequencing project. | biome: Marine environment; feature: Marine mammal; material: Swab sample of the gingival sulcus; isolation source: swab sample of gingival sulcus... | reverse complement strand
GCGACCTTCCCAAAAACGCCCTGTGACCTTATCTTCTTTATTGGATTCACGTGCAATAAATTCATTCAGGATACGCATAAACCAGCTAATATCCATCAAGCGCACACGCCATTCCTCAATAATGTCATCGACTACCTTTAGCTCAGCTTGAGTAGTGCATTCACCCCGTAAAAAGCGCGATATAATCACAGGTTGGCTAAATAATTCAGACCACTTTTCAATCACCTCAATTGAACTCCAGCCCTCTGCCAAAGCTTGATCGACGTGCAATATAATGTGGTAGTGATTACTCATCACCGCATATGCCGCCACATCAATCGCAAAAGTTTGAGACAATGTTTTGATTTTATCCGCAATCCAGCCCCTGCGATGCTCGTAACTCTGCCCTGTCTGCTTATCCTCTCCACAAAGAAACGCACGACGCACACAGCGGTTAACGCAGTGATAATAGGGAGTAACAGATAAATCAATCAGGTTTTTACGTGGCGTTGTCATATGTTGATTATGTACGACTGGGTAATAATTTATCAAAACACTGTGCTAACGGTTGTGTTTTGCTGATAGAATTATGGGTGTCTAATTTTTTCATGATTTTAAATGATAGGTCTCAGTATATTGTATCACCAAATTTTTTAAACCCTGACGAGGTTTTCAAAGTAATCATGCGCATTAGGCCCGACTTAGATGTCTCTCTGAAATGAAGATAATCAGGATATCCAATATTTAATCCTAATTTTAAGCCACCCCCGTACTTGTAGGCAGTTTTTACTTGGGCTAAAGGCTTAATGGTTTGTTTGAGTTATTTTTTAAATAATGGATGTCCCTTTTTCTGTTTGTTCATATTTAAACATTCCCTATTCGTTGTGTAACAATTTAAGTGACAGATATTATCCATCCGAGAAATACTGAAAAAAGAAGAATGACTAAAGAAAAAGTGATCGAAGCTTTACTGGTTGAATTAAGTTTCTTTTTATAATTTAGTATATTTACTATTGTTAAAGGAAGTGTAGCTACAAGTATTGCTAGGGTTGGAACACTCACAATTTCTGTAATAGAAAGATCACTTAAATCAGTGCCTAATAGACTATAAATGAGTACTATGGCTACAAGTATAGTTACAATTAAAATAACTAAGCCTAGCATTGGTTTCAAAAACGTAGTTTGTACATAAAGATATAGATATATTACTAATGCATGCAAAGTAAACAAAATGATTAAAATTTCTAGAGGTAAATCAATACCTATCATCAGCAATCCAATTACGACGATTAAAACTCCTAATATAAGTAGGGATGAACGAAGCATAATTTTTGAATTTAGTTTTTCTTTGAAAGAGCCCATTTATATTCCTTAATATTTGAATGTGGTTAATTGAAGATATGTATTCTATTTTTGACTTGCGAACAGTAAGTTTTAAGAAAATGCTTCCCATAAGATAATATTAGTAGGAAACATTATAGTTTTAATATTTAAAATGCAAGTGAATAACTAGCATCCAATATTCTATCGCCAAAATCAAACCTCTTACCCAAAAACAGCAAAAAAGGTATAGAAGGTCAAATTTCAACTAATCTAATAGAAGGCTTTGCAAAACCACCTGTACGAGTCAATTTCTGTGTTACGTGGTGCTCGAAATGCTCATTTACTCTGTGTAAACTCAGCTTTCTGTGCGTCTTGAAATTGATAGGCTCGGTAGGTTTATCAAAGCCTTCTAATAATTAAAATGACACCCCCCGACTTTTAGGCCATTTTTGGGTTAATTGATTTTGTTTGGGAGTAAAGTTTTAATAGTCTTGTATATCTGACTAATTGCTATTCCTGAATTTCCCTTACCTTCCATCCTAAGGAGTACCACGAACTCTGCTGCCTGTTTTGATTTTTGCATCTGGCTGGATAATGACTTGTTCGCCTTCGGATAAGCCTTGGGTGATTTGTACGTGGCTGTTGCTTTTAATGCCTGTTTCTACCAGTTTTAATTCGGCATGACCATTCTCAATGCGGTAAACGGCCCAGCCATTGTCGCTGCGGAATAGTGCGCCAAGGGGGATTTGTAAGGCATCGTTGAGTGATTGGGTGGTGATTTCCAGATCAACTCGATAGCCATCGCCCAGATTTTTCCATTGTTTGTAGGGGCTGTTGATGTCAAAAATGACGTTGGTGCGTTGTTCTTCGACACCGAGCGCACTGATTTTGGTGTGGCCACTGGGTTCTATGTGGTGGATGCTTGCTTTAAGTGGTTTTCCGCCCCAGCGTAGCACTTGTGCTGACATGCCAGGCAATAAGCGAACGGCTTGGGAGGAGAGAATATCTGCTTCAATTTCCAGCTTACTGGGGTCACCGATGTCCATAATAAATTGCCCTGCACTGATGGGTTGTGTGCTTTCCAGTGCACGATGAATCAGGCGGCCATCTGTGGGTGAGGTGAGTTTTAGTACACCGTCATGCAGGCTTTTTCCTGCATTGTCTAATTGGGCGCGTGCGGCTTCCAGATGTGCCTGGGCAACGCTTTCTTCTGATTGAATAGCGGCACGTTCGGCCTGGCTGCTTTGTAGTTTGGCTTTGGCGCGGTCATATTGTTCGCGGCTAACAACATTTTTAGTGAGAAGTGATTTTGAGCGTGTGAGTTCTTGCTGGGCAAGTTTTTCCATTGCTTTTGCTGCGGCAGTGCGTTGTTTGGCAGCACGTAGCGCGGCTTGTGCTGCAACAATATCTGCTTGTACCTGACTACGGCTGCGTGGGTCGAGTAGGTTTGCTGTGGTTGGTTCAATTTCGGCAATCACTTGTCCCTTGCGAATTGAATCACCCACTTTTAGCGTAATACGGCGTATGGTGCCTGCGATGGGGGCTGTCACACGAAAGCGTTGTTTGAGGCGTGTTTTGCCTTCTACATTCAGGCTTGCAGCAAGGGGCGCACGAGTCACTTTTGCGCTGGTGACCAATTGCTCGGGTTCTTGGTTGGCGTAATAGCCCAGTAAGGCAATAGCAGCAAGGCTGATGAGGATAAGAAGTATTTTTTTCATAATATTATTCTCGAGTTTTCAGTACTTCAATTAGGTCAAGAGTATGGATGCGCGGGTACACAACCAGCGCAGAGAAAAAGGCACTGGCAATCGTGACCAGTGCGGTATAGGGGTAGGATGATGGGTAAATAATCAATGGAATACGGTACAAATCATTTTGAAAACTGTGTACAAGGGCTGCGGATAGCGCATAGCCAAGCAATAGCCCCAGTGGAATAGAAATCAGTACGAGAATCGTTAGCTCACCATACAGAATATAGGCAATTTCACCTTTATGTAGCCCCAAAACTCGCAGGCTGGCAAGCTCACGGCTGTGTTCACTCAAATTCATCCGTACGGTATTGTAGAGAATACCGAAGTTGACAATGACACCCATGATCAGTACGAAACGGGTAAATATGGTGAGGTTTTTGTCAATCATTTTATTCATGGCTGCCAGCCCTGTACGACGCTCTTCTGAGCCAACAATCTGGGGCATTTCGTCAAGAGTATGCAGAATACTGCTTTCCTTTCCCGAGGTCACGGTGAGGCGGGCATTATTAATCAGCTCACCATCACCCAGTAGGTTGTTTAGCTTGCTAAGGCTCATATAGGCAGCCAGCCCTGTATAACTTGGTACACGTTGTACCACGGGCAGGTAGAGGCGTTTTTGTTGTCCTTCCAGTACGTCTACCCAAACCGATTCACCAACTTGCACATCGAGTTTTTCGGCCAGTTTTTCATCCAGCACCAGACCATAATCTGGTAAGGAAACAGGCTGGAGTTTTGTGTTAATCAGGCGATGTAGCTGTGCATCTTGCGGGATGCCTTCCAGATTGATTAACTTGCGGTAATTCTTGTTGTGGATACGCACGGGCAGGCTACGGATGCCTTCAACCTGTTCTACGCCATCAATACTGTGTAGCTCATTTAATGCACTTAGTGGGCGTGCTTCGATAAATGTTGTGGAAATATCATGGCGATTGGCGAGGCGAAATTCCACCGCAGCCATGTGTTCGATAGAGGCTTTTTGAAATTGGGTCATCATCACAATGGCTGAGGCAAACGCGATGGCAATAATGGTAAGCATTGCCTTAACAGGGTGCCGTTCTAGCTGGCGCCATATCATTCGTGTTGAGGGTGATAAGTAACGTGATAGCCCAATCCTTTCCAAAAATGTTTGGCGAAAATGCTGTGGGGCAGGGGGGCGCATCGCTTCGGCGACTGGCTCTCCAGCGGCGCTATAAACAGCGCGTGCTGTACCGCCGAGTGCGGCCACTAAACTGACCGCTGCACCAATGCATATTACTTGCCAATCCAGCGTAAAATACAGATAAGGGAAGTTAAAGCTGCCTTGATAAAGCCCGGCTAAACCCTGCCCCAATCCTATGCCACCAACAATACCAAGGGCTATTCCCAATATGGTAATCAGCGTTACTATTAGTGCGTAGTGCAGTGCCACCTGAAGAGTGGAATAACCAAATGCCTTAATAATTGCTACCTGATCTCGCTGCATACCAATCAGGCGTTTGAAGACAATATTGAGCAGAAAAGCAGCAACGGCGAGAAAGATGGCGGGGAAAAAAGTTGCCATGGTTTTTAGTTCTTTAAATTCGCCTTCGATAACGGTATGTGAGACTTGTTCGTCTCGACCGAACGCGCCAGTTGTGCCATAGCGTGTAAGCAGTCTATCCAGTGTGGCAATGACTTCACGTTCATTGGCTTGCTGGGTCAGGCGTAACACTGCCTGATTAAATGCACCATCCATATCCAGCGCTGCTGCCAGTGCATCTTTTTGCATCCAGATAATGGCGTAACGCTTAAAATCAGGAAACAGTGTGCCCGGTTTGACCTGATAGAGGTATTCTGCAGAGGCAACAATGCCACTGACAGTAAACCATTGGGCACGACCATGTATGATCATATGAATACGCTCACCCAATTGTAACTGGTGGGCATCGGAAAAGGCTTTACTCAGCACAATTTCATCGGCGGCTTCAGGCAAGTGGCCTTTATTGATAAAGAGCGTATTTTGCTGTTCGGGTAATGATTGTATAAGGGCTTTGACTGGCTCATCATAATCACGGACGGTCAATTTTGCCCCTGTGGTTAATCGCCCCTCTACCTCTGCCACACCGGAAATTTCGGCAATACGCGTCAGCATTGACAGTGGCGCTCGCTTTACATTTACCCAGACATCGGAAAAGTTTTGTGTGGTATATAATTGTGTTTGTGTTTTTTGCAAGGATAACAAGGTGGCTTGAGACATTACCAGCACAGCAACCCCCATCGCAATGACGATAGTAATCGCAAATGCTTGTCCGCGCATATGCCATAAGTCACGAAACGCTTTGCGGTTAAGTGCTTTCATCGCCATTGCCTGTTGCGTGTATTATCACCTGCATCACCAGCTTAACTCCTCGGCAGAAATCCGGTGTTCGTTTTGCGTTTCACGGGTGATTTGTCCGTCCTGCATCCACAATACTCGCTCTGCCATGCGCGCAATATCAGCATTATGCGTGATAATAACGGTGGTTGTGCCGAGTTGTGTATTCACTTGTGAGAGTGCTTTGAGCACTTTGATACCTGTTTTGGAATCCAGTGCGCCTGTGGGTTCGTCACACAGCATTACGGCAGGGCGCTTGGCAATGGCGCGCGCAATCGCCACTCGTTGCTGTTCTCCGCCCGATAATTGAGCAGGGAAGTGATCCAGACGTTCACCTAAATCAACCATGGTGAGTGCTTCTTCTGATGTCAGCGGGTTGCTGGCAATATCAGTCACTACGGCAATATTTTCACGTGCGGTTAAACTGGGGATGAGGTTGTAAAACTGGAAGACAAAGCCGATGTGCTCACGGCGAAATTGTGTTAGCACCTTGTCAGAAGCCTGACTGATGTCCTGCCCATCATAAAAGACTTTGCCTGCTGTTGGTGTATCCAGACCGCCGAGAATATTCAGCAAGGTGGATTTGCCACTGCCAGAAGAGCCAAGAAGCACCACAAATTCACCCCGATAAAGCCGTAAATTTACCCCTCGCAGTGCGTGTACTTCTACATCACCCATACGATAGACTTTGCTTAACCCTTTGGCTTCAAAAATACAGGGACGGGAATCGACATCTGCCATTATGCGTGGCTCCGTGGGGGTGATAGAACTGGAAAATGACCGAGCATTACGGTCATTGACCTTATGGGGGCAGTATATCTGAAATACTTGATAATGAGAATGATTGATATAAACCGCTCGAAAATTGGCTGATTAGTACTATCAGATATAAAAAAACTGCCTATAAGTCGGGGGGTGGCTGTTTTGAAATGAGTGATTTCTTTCAAGGGTAATCTATTCGCACTTTATGATAAGCCTCAAGTAATAAATCGTGGGTTTTCCAATCGCTGTGTAAGGGGTAAATGTCTTCGCCATCAATCAGTGCTAATGCCTTGTTTAATACATCTTTACCATAAAGTTTGGTTAATGAGTTTGCATAATTAACCATGCCATCTAGTTGTAATAGGGTGTTAATGCATTGGTAAACTTTTAAGCGTTCAGGGTTGATTTGTTTAAAGTGCAATAGCCATTCACAGCCTTCTTGAATGCGTTCATTGTCTTGGGTTTTCAATGCCAGCAGGGTAATGATTTCTGCAACACGCAAATCTGCGAAGAGGCTGTTTTTATCCGCGGGTAAGCCAATTAATGTGGCGACAGGGTGTTGATCATTTACGGTTAAGTCTTCTAGCTGTTCAATGAGTGCTTCACATTCTGCGGGTGTTTTGTTGTGCTTTAAAATGGCATGACGAACGCTCATACCTGCATTGTTATTTTCCCAAACCAAGTCTTCTATGGGGTAAATCTCAGACATTCCTGGCACTAAAATTCGGCAACAATACATGCCTAATTCTTGATGATCTGAAATGTAAATATCATTACCTTCTTGATGAATACGTTGACAAAGGTCTTCAAACTCTTGTGCTGTTTGGCTACGGTTCTGATTAATTCCCCAATCAACAAAATCATAATCTGATGTGTTCTGCAAAAACTGCCAACTCATAATGCCGCTAGAGTCGATGAAGTGTGTTTCTAAATTTTGTGGGCTGGCAATTTCATCCATATTAAAACCCGCTTGGGGGAAATTATTGAGTTTATCTAGTCCACGCCCTTGTAGAAGCTCTGTTAACGAACGTTCAAGTGCTACCTCGAATTGAGGATGCGCGCCAAAACTGGCGTACACACCCTGATCCTCAGGATTTAATAGTGTTACTGCAACAACAGGGTATTTGCCACCTAGGGATGCGTCTTGAATCAGCAACGTATATCCGGCTTGCTCCATTTCTTTTATATCTGCCTGGATATTGGGGTATCTTGCGAGGGTGCTTTTGGGAATATCAGGGAGAGAGATGCCCTCAGCAATGATTTTGAATTTCACGAAGCGTTCAAAAATTTCAGATAATGCCTGTACTCTGGCTTCTTCTGGTGTATTTCCCGCAGCCATACCATTGCTGACATAAAGGTTATCAATGATATTGACAGGAAAATAGACCGATGCTTGAGTTCGCTGGCAAGTATAAGGCAGGCAACACAACCCCCTTTTACTATTGGCAGAATTAATATCAATCAGCTTGTTTGCATCTAATTCACCGTCTGGATTGTAAAATGCTTGCAGTTCATCATTCAATACACCTTCTGGCCATGAGCCATAGCTGTTTATTTCAAACCATTTTTCCTGTTTATAGTGTACATATTTGCTATTGGAAATTTCATCCCCAAGATAGTAGTCTGCCCAGAAGTAATGCGTTGTAAGGCGTTCGAAGAATTCCCCTAACGCACTGGCTAAAGCAGCTTTTTTTGAAGCTCCTTTACCATTGGTAAATAACAAGGGACAATCACGGTCACGAATGTGTACAGACCAGACATTAGCAACTGGATGTAGCCAAGAGTGTTCCAGAATATGAAACCCTAATGCTTCCAGTTTTGTTGTCATGGTCGCTATCGAATCTTCTAATGCGGCATCTTTACCTAAAATATGGGTTTGAACAGGCATGGCTTGGGTCTACTTTTTTGGTTTAGTATTGAATGGTGTATATTCATTACAATATAGAATAACAGTGTTTTATAAAGGTCTCATAGAAGGCTTTGATAAACCTACCGAGCGTTTCAATTTCAAGGCGCACGGCGCACAGAAAGCGGAGTTTACACGGAGTAAATGAGCATTTCGAGCACCGCGCAACGCAGGAATTGGCTCGCACAGGTGGTTTTGCAAAGCCTTCTCACAGAGAATTAGCAGGTAATTTAATTGAATAATCACATAAAGCGTACTCAAAAAATGGGTTTACCTCTATGGCTTCTGGTACTGCTTATTGCGGTACTTATTTTTATCATTAGCCAGACGGGGGTGAATGCCTACAAACAAATGCAAAGTGAGAAAGCAGATATTCATAGCGAGTACTCGAAAATTCAATCAAAGAAAAAATTGCTACTTCTACAGCCTAATGTTGTTAATACTAATTGGTTGAGAACACATAACCCATTAATGAAAAATGTAGAGGGAAGCCTGATTTGGAGCGCTGCTTTGCAACAAGGCGTGATAGAACTTATCAACTTACCTAAAATTGATAAGAATCAGGATTATCAGTTGTGGGTTCATGATTTAACCGAAGCGAATAATCAAGCAAGTTTGGTTGCTGTATTTAAAGGCTCAAAAAATAAGAAACTACTCATGTCATTTGATACCGTAAAAATTAAATCGCCTTATAAGTTTGAATTGATTTTACATACTGACGGTGATGCAAATAATGACCAACCGTTGCTTTTAGCTCAGCCTTAGTGTTTGTTTATCACTCGCTGTATTCTTTGTTGTTTTATGGTTGATGGTTATCGCTTTTATCTTTGCTACGAGTACGAGACTCATAAAAAAATCCCCGCAAAAGCGGGGATTTTTTTTAGTAGAAATGACTGACTTAATAATTGTAATTACTTAACAATGATCTTGCCTGTCATGCGAGCAAAATGACCTGGGAATGAACAGAAGAAATCATAGTCTTCACCATCCTTTAAGTCTGTTGGCTTGAAAGTAACAGATGTTTTTTCGCCGCCACCAATAATCTTGCTGTGAGCAACTACACGAGCATCGTCAGGCTTAACATAGTCATTGTCTATGCCAGCAGCAATACCGTCTGTAGAAACAGCTGCTTTATCAGCTGATTTGGTAATAACAACATTATGGCCCATTGCTGTACGTGGCAACTTGCCAATATGTTCCATATTAATCGTAAACTCTTTACAACTTTTAAGAACAGTGATTTCACTGACGTTATATTGCATTTGGTCGTCACTGGTAATATCAACACTGCAATCAGCAGCGAATATTTGATTACTGAAAAGTAGAAAACCAAGAATTGCTAAATATTTTTTCATAAGTATTACCTCATAATGTAGATGATTAATTAAATACTTTAATCGCTCATTGTATCATAAGGATATGGTCATACTTCATTAATTATTAATAAATTCAATTTATTTTAAGAAAAATAACTGGTTTTTTTAATTATATAATGATTGATTACTTACGATACGGGGAGCTAAACTTGCATCGTAAAAAAGCCTTATAAGTAGGGGGGTGGTAGCAATGCGTTTAATTATAGCAGTAAGATGTTGAGCTGGTATTACCCACCCTTATTTTTAGAAAAACTCTGGAAAATTATACTTACTTGTCTCTTGTTATACGCTTTGTGCAAAGGGTTCAAAAAAAGACAATATTTTTACTAAGTTTGAACTTTAAAAATAAGATAATATTTTGTATTTTTGCCTTATTGGTAAATCCTGTATTGCATATAGTAATGTTTAAAGTTTTATTCACTTATCTTTAAAGTACCCACAGAATTTTCCAGTTTTTTACTATAGTATCCCCCAATTTAGCTGCTTGCTCATGCTAATGATTAAGCCGCTAAATTCTATTAATTTAACGAGCAAATAAAAAGGAATCTCTATGAGTAAAACATATGTAGTCGGTGTTGATGATAGTGGCAAATCTTCACGCGCACTAGAATTTGCACTGAAAATGGCGAAAGACACGGGTGCTTCTATTCAGATTATTCACGTTTTGGAATGGTCGCCGTATAGCTTTTTAACACCTGAGGAGCTGGCTGAAAGACATAAGCGCAGAGCGAAAGAATTGGAGCGAGCTAATTCAGCCATCATTGGTCCTCTTGTAGAAAGTCTGTCTGATGCTGGTATAGGAGTAAGAGGTGAGGTTAAGTATGGCGGTATAGCAGAGACTATTGCTAAATTTAGCGAAGAATGTAATGCGGAAATGATTTTTGTCAATAGATCTAATGATGGTCGTGTATCTAAGCGTTTATTTGGTTCTGTGTCGAGTTCTTTGGTACAGGTTTCGGGAGTTCCGGTTGTTGTTATTCCTTAATGGCAAAATAGTAAAGTAATGTGTATTGCTTTATATTTTATCCGCTATTTACCCCCTACTTATCTCCTTAAAATACAGGAAAAATTATGAAATTTTTTAAGCCCTTTTTATTAATATGGCTCGCCTTGTCGAGCTTTTCTGCGATTGCAGAAGAAACTATAGAAAAAACATTAGATGATAAAATTAACGATGTAATTGAGCCTATTATTAAACCTTTTGTTAGTGCAATCTTTTCACCATTACCCGGTTCTGAGGCATTATTAGGCACGGCATTTCCATGGATTGTTTTGTGGCTAGTTGTTGCAGCAACAATTTTCACTTTTTACTTTGGATTTATACAGTTTAGAGGTGTTAAGCATTCTGTTTCTTTAATCAAAGGTGATTATTTAGACCCTAATGATGCGGGTGAAGTAACACCGTTTCAGGCATTAGCAACCGCGCTTTCAGGGACTGTTGGTCTGGGTAATATTGCGGGTGTTGGTGTAGCCGTTGCGCTTGGCGGGCCTGGTGCGACCTTCTGGATGATTCTTGCGGGTATTCTTGGAATGGCATCGAAGTTTACGGAGTGTATACTTGCTGTTCATTATAGAAATGAATACGCAGACGGCACAGTCTCTGGTGGCCCAATGTATTACTTGTCTAAAGGTTTGTCTGAGCAAGGTAGAGCAACATTTGGTAAGGTTCTCGCGGTTCTTTTTGCGGTTTGTTGTATTGGTGGTGCGTTTGGTGGTGGAAATATGTTCCAAGCTAATCAGGCTGCTTCTCAGATTAGTAGTATCATTCCTTTCTTCACGGATAACCGTGTGGTATTCGGTATTATCATGGCCATTCTTGTGGGTGTTGTGATTATTGGTGGTATTAAATCAATTGCACGAGTTACTGAAAAAGTCGTTCCTTTAATGGCGCTTATTTATGTTAGTTCGGCGCTTGTTATTATCTTAATGTCTTGGGATCAAATTGGTGTGGCTTTCTCTGCAATCATCCAGGGCGCATTTGCTCCAACAGCGGTTGCTGGCGGTGCTATAGGTGCATTGATTCAAGGGTTCAAACGTGCGGCATTTTCTAATGAAGCTGGTGTTGGTTCGGCGGCAATCGCTCACTCAGCGGTTCAAACGAAGCATCCTGCAACAGAAGGGTATGTGGCATTATTAGAGCCATTTATTGATACGGTTGTTATTTGTACGATGACTTCATTGGTTATTATCATTACAGGTTCATGGATTCCTCAAGGTACAGAGGGACACCTATCAGGTATTGCATTAACAGCGAAAGCATTTAACAGCACATGGGGTGGTTTTAACTATATATTGGCCATTGCTGCCGTGCTATTTGCCTTTTCTACGATGATTTCTTGGTCATATTATGGTTTGAAAGCATGGACTTATTTGTTTGGTGAAGGAAAGAAAAAAGAGATTATTTATAAATTGATGTTCCTTACTTTTATTATTATCGGTGCGTCAATGAATCTTGGCCCTGTTATTGATTTCTCTGATGCGATGATCTTCTCTATGGCAATTTTTAATATTATTGGTTTATATTTCTTAATGCCAAAAGTAAAAGCGTTAGTGAAAGATTACCAGGAAAAGCTTAAATCAGGTGAAATTACTAAAGTGAATTAAGTGATTTTTTATTTTTATATCATTTAGTTACGCATAGTTCTACGATAACAGGTAGACAGTAAATGGATAACGCTGATTGAAAAAGGCACCCCCCTACTTACAGGCATTATTTTAAAACTGCTTATAAGTGGGGGGGTGCCTTTTTTTATGTGAGGGTATTTTTCTTCCGTATTTTCTGTTGTGCCTCCGCTTTCTGTGCGCCTTGAAATTGACACGCCCAGTAGGTTTATCAAAGCCTTCTATTGGTTATTCAATGTTTAACAATTTAAATTTAGGGAAATAGTTTCATGTTTCTGTAATAGTTCTTTCCTATACTCTTCACATCGTGTATTACTTTAATGTCTAAATTAAAGTCCAACTAATAAAAAGGAATGTTATGAAAAGCGTAAAATTGAAAACTATATTTCTCACCTTGCCCTTAATTGGTGCCACATTATTTGCAAGTACATCAAGCTATGCAGATGAATTAAGATTACTTACATGGGGTGGTTATGCACCTGATGATGTCATCAAACTATTTAAAAAAGAAACAGGTATTGATGTAAAGGTTACTAAATCAAACAATGAGGATATGATCTCAAAGCTTAGAGCAACGGGGGGTTCTGGGTTCGATTTGGCGCAACCAAGTCAGGATCGTGTAACGGGTGCACAAGAAAATCATGATATTTATAAGCCAATGGATTTATCTAAAATTGAAGCTGGCTCATTTATCACCTCAATGCTAGAGGCGACGAAGAAAAACACGACACTCAACGGTAATGTGTACAGTGTGCCACATATCTGGGGTACAAGTGGTCTTGTGGTGAATACAAAAATGGCAGGAAGTGTTGCTGATTATACGGATCTTTGTAATAAAGATTTAGCGGGCAAGGTCTCTTACCGTTTGAAGCGCCCAACTCTGATTGGTTTTGCTTTTGCGATGGGTTTAGATCCCTTTGCAGCTTATGCAGATAAAGAAAAATATTCAGAGCTAATGTCAAAAGTAGAAGCAAAATTGATAGAGTGTAAGCCTGTTGTTAAAACCTATTGGACGGGAGGCGATGCGTTATTGAACCTGTTACGTTCAGGTGAAGTAACAGCTGCTATGGCGTGGGATACGGGTGGCTGGAAGTTAAACAAAGAAAACAAAGACATTACGTTTATTGCACCTAAGTCAGGCGCGTTAGGTTGGATTGATACGTTTACTATTCCTCGTAAAGGTAAAAATGATGAAGCCGCATACAAGTGGATCAACTTTGTGATGAGACCTGAAATCGCGGCAAAAATTACTGCGGTAGCGGGCAACTTTACTGCCTCTAAAGGTGCTGATGCATTTGCTGATGATGTGTTAAAAGCACAATTCCAGAGTAGTTTTCCACAAGCCGCTTTGGATAATGTGAAATGGTACCCACCTGTGCCAGCAGGCTTGGAAGAAATTGAAGGTAAGGTTTTGGATCGCGTTAAAGCGGCAAAATAATTATTTTTACTTACTTTCTATTTAGGTTAAATTACTTCCTTTCTTTCTGGTTTGTGCCGGGAGGAAGTTTGTTTATTTTCGAGTTCATCTATGGCACAAAAAGAGTCAAATATTTCTTCCATTATTGATTTGGAAACCCGTGATGTAAGCAAGTATTATGGAGACTTTACTGCGGTTGATAAGGTGAGCCTACATATTGAAAAAGGCTCATTTTTTTCTATTCTTGGCCCATCAGGTTGCGGTAAAACGACGTTGCTTCGCATGATTGCAGGATTTGATGAGCCAGATACTGGCGATATTCTTATCCAAGGTCAGTCTGTGCTTGGTGTGCCAGCGAATAAACGTCCTGCTAATATGGTGTTTCAACACCTTGCGCTATTCCCTATGATGTCGGTTGAGGAAAATATCGCATACGGCTTAAAGCAGCGAAAAATGGCAAAGGCTGAAATTAGCAAGCGCGTACATAATGTCCTTGAAAGTGTTGGTTTGGGTGATTCGGGTAAGAAAAAAATCTCGCAGTTATCAGGGGGGCAAAAGCAGCGTATTGCGATTGCGCGTTGTCTGGTTCTTGAACCCAAATTACTGTTGCTTGATGAGCCATTGGGTGCACTCGACTTAAAGTTGCGAGAGCATATGAAAGTTGAGCTGAAACAGATGCAAAGTCGCGTTGGTACAACATTTATTTATATCACTCATGATCAATCGGAAGCATTGGTTATGTCGAATAAAGTGGCGGTAATGAATAACGGCAGGTTTGAGCAGGTCGGTACCCCGTCTGATTTATACTATCATCCGGAAACTTCCTTTGTTGCTGGCTTTGTCGGTGATGCGAATCGCTGGCAGGCTAAGGTTACTCGGGTGGGTAATGTGCGTTGTACTACTCAAGTTGCAAACGGTCCTGTTTTGGTTGGAAAAATGTCAGATAGTGCCTTGCTTGTGATGGGGGATGATGTCGATGTGTTTGTGCGCCCTGAAGCGATACGAATTCTTCAACATTCAGAAACCCCCGATGCAACCGACAATAGTCTACGCTGTAAAGTGGTTGATTTGCTCTTTAATGGCGCAAACAGTACGGCATTATTAGAAGATGTTGCGACAGGTAAAGCACTTCACGTGGCATTACCACAAACGGGTGAATACCTTGGTTTGCAAAAGGGAGAGAGTCTGACTATTTGTTGGTCTCAAGATCAAACGCATTGTTTTCAACGTGCCTTGCAAGGTTCCCCCGATCGTGATTTAGAGGAAGCATAGTGAGGCAACACACCTCTCTGTTTTTCTGGATGTTATTCGCACCTTTCGCGTTGTGGTTAATCCTGCTCGTTATCATCCCGCATATTGATATGTTGGGTATTGCATTACGTGAGCAAACAGCACCAAGAGAATATGCTTTTAGCTTTAAACACTTTATCGAGTTTTTTACGGAGCCTCTTTACTGGCATACATTTACGCGTACGGCGATGATGTCAATTCTGGCGACTGCATTTACCTTGTTAATTGCTTTTCCCGTGTCTTATTACATTGCCAAAATGCTTCGTGGGCGATCAAAATCCTTTCTGTTTTTACTGTGTTTAATTCCATTTTGGGTGAGTGAATTAGTGCGTACATACGGCTGGATGATTCTGTTACGTGAAACGGGTGTCATTAGTAATGCATTACAATGGATAGGTTTGGTTTCCGGCCCCGTTGAATTACTTTATAACGATGCCGCTATTATGGTCGGTTTGGTTTACACTTCGATGCTCTTTATGGTGGTTCCGCTGGTCACAGTGCTGGAAAGTCTGGATGATGACATCATCGAGGCAAGTTACGACCTTGGTGGTAATATGTGGAGCACTCTACGCCATATTGTTATACCTCACGCGATGCCTGGAATTGTCTCGGGTTGCATTATTGTATTTATGATGACTCTGGGTAATTATCTAACCCCAAGCTTATTAGGTGGCAAAGATAGCCTGTGGTTTACCGAACAAATCTATACACAATTTATTACTCGTTTTAATTGGGAGTTGGGTTCGGCGTTTGGTATTTTATTGCTATTACTTTCCTCATTCATTGTTTGGCTTGGGCTTAAACTGAGCAGGCAAACACTCACGAGTACAATGACATGAGGTGGGTTGGAACATGATACCGTCAATCTCTCAATCCAGATCATTACGCTGGATTTATCGTGCTTATGTCATGTTGTTTTATATATTCCTTATGGCTCCTTTGGTGGTGGTTGCTGTATTTGCTTTTAATGATTCACTTTTTCCATCATTGCCCTGGAATGGTTTTACGTTTGATTGGTTTTCCGGTAACACCGCGGGACGTTTGGGGGTGTTTAGTGATTCAGCAATGCTTGAAAGTGTGGGGGTTTCTGCTTTTGTCGCTTTTTGGGTAACGCTTCTTTCAATTGTTGTTGCCACCACTAATGCCTTTCTTTTTGAGCGTTATGATTTTCGCTTTAAAGAGTTTTTCTATATGTTGATGTTATTGCCATTGGTTATTCCGGGGGTGATTTTAGGTATATCGATATTGATTGCGTCTAATTCATTCGCTAATTCTCTGGATGAAATGTTTAATCTGGAAGTTGAATTTTTACGCCCTGGCTTGGTGTTGGTTATCCTTGGGCAGTTTGCTTTTATTACGACCATTGCCACAATGGTTATTGGGGCACGTTTGCGCAAAATGGATCGTTCACTTGAGGAGGCAGCCTACAATTTGGGAGCGAGTAAGTTATCGGTATTAAGAACGATTACTCTGCCTTATTTAAGGCCTGCAATGATTGGGGCAGGTATTGTTGCTTTCTTGATGAGTTTTGAAAACTTTAATACCACATTGATGCTAACTAGTTCTGATTCACCACTCACCATTACTATGTTTGATCGCCTACGAGAAGGCTCTACACCGGAGTTGAATGCAGTGTCGTTGCTGTTGATGATTGTATCGGGCATATTGGCATTGATTAGCGTATTCGTGCAAAAGAAAGAGGAGCTAGGGTAGCCCTGAATAACGGTATTTATTTGGGACTCTCCCGTTTCTTTACTGTTATGAATCAGTTGTAACGCTGCTAATCAAACAGTGGATTTTCAGCGAGATGTTTAAGCTGTTTTAATTCCTTTTGTAAGCGATCAATTTCATCCAGTAATTCCAGAGACAGTGCGACTCCAGAAAGGTTGATACCTAAATCCTGTTTTAAGCGAAGTGCTTTATGGGCGCGTATTTGAGCACTCTGTTGAAATCGCCATTGACGACTGGATTCGCCTTCTAGTGGTGAAATGATGCCTTGATCAACCAGTCGTATAATCGACTCGGCGTGAGTTTGACAACATTGGCATAGCTCTGAAAGGTTTAGTGTGGGTTCTTCTTCGAGAATGCTTCCAGATATAATAGTTACTACATTAGTATTCATCGTATTTTCTCAGTATTCTTGGTCTTTATTTAGTGTCAATATATTCGTAACGTATTCAGGTATTAGAATAGATAGTTACGTGGATTGAAGTCGATTTCATCACGCATTTTTTCATTGTATTCTTTCACTTTTGGGTTTGATGAGGGTGGCAGTGTAATTTGTAAGACAACATAAAAATCACCTGCATTTTTACCCGGAAGTCCTTTCCCTTTGAGCCTTAATTTACGGCCCTGTTGTGAATCTGGGGGAATCTTCATATCTACTTTTTTACCGTCAGGGGTGGGTACTGCTATTGTTGCTCCTAACGTTGCTTCCCATGGAGAAACGGGTACATTGAGTGAAATATCTTTCTCATTGGTGTTATAAAGTCGGTGTGGGTTAAATGCTACTTCTATGAGTAAATCACCCGGCTCACCTCCGCCGTGCCCAGGGTTTCCTTGTTTACTAAGACGTATGGTTTGGCCTTCTTTGATTCCCTTGGGAATTTTGATGCTTAATGTGCGTTGTTTATTAACCACTTGTCCCTGATCATTGATTTCAGGCATAGTCATTTTTACGGGTTGTTTGGCACCATTTAACGAGTCTTCTAAATCAATCATTATCTTGGCATGAACATTCTCACCTTTGGCCTGAAAGCCTCCACCTTGTGTACCAGAATGATGATAACGACCACCGCTGGCTTGAGCACCACCAAATAAATCTTCAAAGAAACTGCTGTAATCTTCGGCATTGCCCCGAGTATAGCCACCGCCGCCAAAGTCAAAATTTTGCTCCCAGTCTGGTGGTGGCCGAAAGCCATCCTGTCCTGCTTGCCAGTTTGCTCCTAACTGATCGTAAGCTTCCCTTTTTTCGGGGTCTTTAAGGACTTCGTAGGCTTCACCAACTTCTTTAAATTTGGTCTCAGCATCCTTTTCTTTACTCACATCTGGGTGGTACTTACGCGCTAGTTTGCGATAGGTACGTTTGATTTCATCCTGAGTGGCGTCTTTTTTTAGTCCGAGAATTTCGTAATAATCTTTATATTTCATAATTTTATCTTTCAAAGATGTAACAACATAGAAATACTATTGTGGCACTGTTGTGACATAGTACGATGATAATAATGCTTTGTTGATAGCGATTAATCAAATAAATCAAATTCTGCAATGATAGGCAGATGGTCACTGGCTATTTTTGATAGTGTGTAATTACAGCGCTTAGAGGAGAGTAGCCGTAGGCCTCCTCGATAATAAATACGATCTAATCCCCCTTGTGGTGCAAATGAAGGATAGGTTTTTATTGCTTTGGGTAAACCTGTCTTTCCTTTTTTATCGGTGGCACACTGGAATTCCAGACCCTCAATAAATAATGGACGTAGGAGGGAGCGCCAGTCATTAAAATCTCCACCAACTAAACAGGAGGTGTCTTTATCTAAATTTTTGTATTCCTTTGATCTGGATAAGACTTCTGCTTGTTTTTGACGTTCCTTGGCAGATAGACCCAAATGTAAATTAAACACTTCTAAAGGATATATTTTTCCATTACTGTCTTTGACCTCAATTGTTGAGTGTTGACAACCTCTTCGTTTACGGTGGCCTATTGTCAGGTCAATATTACGTTCACGTAAAATGGGGAAGCGGCTCAGTGTTGCGTTTCCATACCAGCCTTTTTTGACACTGACATTATGCCCCATAACGTAGTGCGGATAGTCGAGTGCTTCTGCTAGCTCTTTGGCAAGTTTCAGCTCACGAGAGCGCGGTACACCTTCATCAACTTCTTGAAGCAGTACAATATCTGCATCGTACGTCTTTAAAATTTCAATAATTCGCTCAGGTGCAAAGCGCCTGTCAAATCCTATGGCACGGTGAATATTGTAACTAAGAACACGAATTTTCAATGAGTTAACCTTTTTAATTCTTGCTCGTTATTATTAACTATCTCTTACTATTATTTAATATAAGTTTCTAGAATAATATGACGCTTATCAAATATTTAGTGCTTAAGGGGAGGTATTCTCCGCAATTTAAAAAGCCACCCCCCACCTTTAGGGCATTTTTTTAGGCGAAGATTCTGTTTATCGAGTATAGTTTTAATTTTGGAGGTATATATGAACAATCAAATGAATGACAAAAATAAGGCCGCTCTGCAACAACTCACACAGCTACAAGATGAGTTGAGTCAGCGCTTGGAAAATTTAGCTGCTGATAAATCAAGAAGCCATAGCATTGACTCATCTGAACAAGCGGTAGAACGAGAGAATGATGAAGTTGTTGATCAGTTAGAGACTGATACAAGATTAGAGTTAGCACAGGTTCAGAATGCGATTAAACAAATTGAGCATGGCACGTATGGTGTGTGTGCTAAATGTAATGAAGATATTTCAGAAAAACGCTTGAATGCAATACCGTATGCAACCCTGTGTATTAACTGCGCCGATTAAAGAAATACTGCTGGTTTTATTCGTTCATTGCAAACCGTTACAATGAGCGTAGCTTTGCGAGTAATCTTGTTATAAATCCCTTGTTAAAATATGAGAAGGCTTTACAAAACCACCTGACGAGACAATTTCTGCATTGTGCATTTACTGCATGTGAACTCCGTTTGACTATGCGCTGTGTGCCTTGAAATTGACCCACTTGGTAGGTTTATTAAAGCCTTCTATGGCTGTTTATATTTGAACTGCTTTACTATTTAGCCGATAAGCTATTTGATTTTGATGAAGAATAAATTGGCTAATTTAATAAAATATATAGACCGTCACTTCATCTAATAACACAGTCGATAAAGAGATATGAATGACAAAAGTATGCTTTGATAATAGTTACGCTAAACTGCCGAATGAGTTTTATAGTAGATTAGACCCAGATCCCGTAGAGCAGCCAAGCCTTATTCAGTTTAATCAGGCTTTGGCAGAAGAGCTGGGAGTGATGGATTTATATAGGAATGAGGCAGAAGCAGTAGCGTTCTTTTCTGGTAATACAGTACCAGAAGGAGCTGAACCTATTGCCATGGCATATGCTGGGCATCAATTTGGTGGTTTTTCTCCTCAGCTTGGTGATGGGCGTGCAATTTTACTGGGAGAGGTAATCAGCCCAGCAGGTGATCGTTATGATATTCAGCTAAAGGGGTCAGGTCGTACGCCATGGTCACGTGGTGGTGATGGTCGTTCTGCATTAGGCCCTGTTATTCGTGAATATTTGGTGAGTGAGGCAATGCACAAGTTGGGTGTACCAACCACGCGTGCGCTTGCGGCAGTGACCACTGGAGAGAAAGTTGCCCGCACTACATTATTACCTGGCGGTATTATTACGCGAGTAGCTAAAGGTTTTATCCGTGTTGGAACCTTCGAGTATTTCTCTCGCCAGCGAAAAGAAGAGTCAGTGAAGATATTGGCTGATTATGCCATTGAACGTTTCTATCCTGATGCAATGAATGCAGATAATCCTTATGCTGCATTACTTGGAAGTATTGCTGATCGGCAAGCCAGTTTAATTGCTAAATGGATGGGCTTAGGCTTTATTCATGGTGTCATGAATACTGATAATATGTCAGTGGTTGGTGAAACGATTGATTATGGGCCGTGTGCCTTTATGGATGAATTTACCTATAATCGTGTCTATAGTTCGATAGATAGTAATGGACGTTACGCTTATAACAATCAGCCTCAAATTGGTCAGTGGAATTTGATTCGTCTGGCAGAAACGCTATTACCATTTATGGCAGAAAATCAGGATGATGCCGTAAAAATAGCACAGGGTATTCTTAAAGATTATCAAGAGCATTATGTTCATTACTGGCAAGAAGGAATGGGCAAAAAAATTGGCTTATTGAGCGCCAAAGATGATGATGTCGCTTTAATTGGTGAGTTACAGGATATTATGGCAGCCAATGAGGCGGATTTTAGTTTGGTATTTTATTATCTGTCACAGTTAGATAATAAAGAGCAGGGCAAAAAGCTTAGGGAGTTATTTGCTCATCCTGATCAATTTGATCCTTGGTTTACTAAATGGCAAGATCGCTTGCGAAGAGAAGATTCAGATGCACTAGAACAACAAGCGTTGATGGAATCTGTCAATCCTGTTTACATTCCCCGAAATCACCAGATTGAAGCTGCCATACAAGCAGCAGAAAATAACAATGATTTCACTGTATTTCATGAATTGCATAAGGTTTTACAAAAGCCTTTTGAGTTGCAAGCAGGTAAAGAAGCTTATATGTTACCTCCTCGACCGGATCAGATGGTATTACAAACATTTTGTGGTACTTAGTTTGGGTGCCGTTCTTACAATAAATTAACAAGAAAATGAATATGCTGAATTGGAATGATGTGTTGAATTATGCTCACAAGGGTAATTTAGCTCCCGCTAAACGAGTGGAAAAAACAGAAGAAGAATGGAAATCACTATTGAGTGACGAAGCCTTTCGTATTACTCGCCAGCATGGCACGGAGCTACCCAATAGTTCCGATATGTGTCGCTTATTTGAAGAGGGTCTATATAGCTGTGTTTGCTGTGATACGTTATTGTTTGATGCCAATCAAAAGTTTGAATCAGGTACAGGCTGGCCTTCATTTACCTTGCCTTTAGAAGATAATGTGATTAGTTATTTTGAAGATCATTCATGTGGAGTGACTCATATAGAAACCAGATGCAGTACGTGTGATGCGCATCTTGGTCATGTTTTCCCTGATGGGCCGGAACCTAGTGGCCTACGCTATTGTATAAATGCCGTTGCATTAAAAAAGCAGTAAGAAACAGCGCTATTTTTTTACTACAATAAATAGACCTGTCAATGACTTATTTCTAATAAAGGCTCTTTTTAGGGATATGACTTATCTCGGCAGGAAGTAACCCCGTTTGAATTTACTTCACATGCCAAGTTAGCTACTCCTTCAGTATCATTACTAGAGGTGTATACCTTAATTTTGTATACAGTCACATTATTACCACTACCTTGGATATTTAGGTTATCTACCGTTAGTTTTACACCATCCTCAACGTTAACGATATTATTATTCCCTGTAATGCTTATTGAGCTAATGCGAGTATCACTGTCTATGGTCAGGTTATTCTCATTACCTTGGACGGTAATTTCAGATAGGTTATCTTTTAGCGTTAGAATAGTATCGTCAGCTTTTAATAGGAATTCATATGATTTGTTCGTGTTAGGAGGCCTTATTGTAGCGACACTATCATCTTTGGTATAAGTCACTTTTTCATTTTTATCGCTACTACTGTCAAGGCCATCGTCTAATTCACATGCCTGTAAAAGTAGCGCCATAAAAGCAATGGATAATGTACGGGTAATTAATGTCATTGGAAAAGCCTATCGGTTGATTTTTTAGTATTTTGGTATGTTGCGCTTTGTATCATATGCATCAAAGCTTGTTCTTGGCATTATTTCATGAAACCTTTGCGTGAATCAATAGTGCAACATTGAAACGGATATCGCTTGTAATGTGTTTATCTTATTATCGTGCTAATTTGGGCTTTGATAAGTCCCTTATTTGAGGCCTTTGCAAAAAGAGGTAGGATGGATAAATAAAATAGCTTGGACTCCCCTATTTTCCCTAAAATTACGTCCATTTTTCTATACACTTCGTGTAAAGCTCTCTACTTATATTTTTATTGTTGCCTCACACCTTCTATCCAATATTCATTGCGATGATGCTAAAGTACTATCACTATTTGGTTTCGCTTGGTACATGAGGAACTTTTACTAAGCTTTTAAAAACAAATCAGTATATATTGGAAAATAAATAAAATAAAAGAAGGCTTTGATCAATCTACCGAGTGTGTCAATCTCAAGGCGTACTGAAAGCGGAGTTTACACGGAGTAAATGCGCATTTCGAGTGCCGCACAACGCAGAAATTGGCTTGCGCAGGTGGTTTTGCAAAGCCTTCTAAAGGACTGAATATGGCTACTTTAAAACTACGCAAAATTGCTATCGATACCTATAAAGAAAATGTGGCATATCTGCATCGTGATTGTCCTCTTTATCATATAGAGGGGTTTCAGCCCTTGAATAAAATTGAGGTATGGGATGGTGATGGTAAGCCTCCTGTCATTGCAGTATTAAATATTGCTGATGATGAAAATATTATTGCGACAGATGAACTGGGCTTGTGTGAACGAACATTTCGACAGTTTGGTGTGCAAGAGGGAGAGTCGGTTAGGATTAATCATGCATCACCTCCTGAGTCTATTAAGGCAGTACATAGTAAAATAGCGGGAAATCGCTTGAGTGCCGAAGACTACTTGGATATTTGCAAAGACATTGTTGCTAATCGCTATTCTAAAATAGAAATTGCCGCATTCTTGGTGGGTACCGCAGAATCAGGGCTAGAGCGTGAAGAGATTCTGTATTTAACACAAGCGATGGTGGCAACAGGTGAAAGGCTGGATTGGGAAGATCCCTTGGTTGTTGATAAACACTGTATTGGTGGAATTCCGGGTAATCGAACGACCATGATTGTGACGCCTATTATCGCAGCGCATGGTATGTTAATGCCAAAGACTTCCAGTCGAGCAATTACCTCGCCTGCGGGCACTGCTGATACGATGGAAGTGTTGGCAAATGTTGATTTACCATTAGAACAGTTGCATTCAATTCTACGCCATGAAAGAGCGTTTATTGCATGGGGTGGAACGGCTAAATTAGCTCCAGCGGATGACTTTTTTATTACCGTATCACGCCCGCTATCATTAGATTCGTCGAGTCAAATGATTGCCTCAATATTATCGAAAAAAATTGCAGCAGGTTCGAGTCACTTATTGATTGATATTCCCATCGGCCCAAGTGCTAAAGTAAAGTCGCAGTCTCATGCTTTAAAATTACGCAAGTTATTTGAATATGTGGGTGATCGCATGGGGCTTGAAATAGATGTGGTAATAACAGATGGCAGACAACCCGTGGGAAGAGGCATTGGCCCAGCACTTGAAGTACGAGATGTGATGCAGGTATTGCAAAATGACCCTGAAGCACCGCGTGATTTTCGTGAAAAATCATTGCAGTTAGCAGGGCGTATTCTGGAATTTGATCCGGATATTAGAGGAGGGGAAGGCTATAAATTAGCCTCCAATATACTTGAATCAGGGCGTGCATTAGAGAAGATGCAATCCATTATCAAGGCACAAGGCGAGAATACTGAAGGAATCAAGCTGGGGAAATTAAAGCACACAGTAACAGCGCCTGATACGGGAACAGTGGTGGCAATAGATAATTTGCTCATGGCAAAAGTTGCACGATTAGCAGGCTCACCTATGGATAAAGGTGCGGGTGTAGATTTGCATAAAAAAATAGGTAATCATGTTAAGAAAGGTGAACCGTTGTACACGATATACGCCGAGATTAATGCTGATTTTAATTTTGCCAAAGCGTATTGTGAAAAAGATACGGGCTATCAGATTGAGGTTTCAAACTAACAATGAAAACAGCTTCAACATATGTGTTATTAGGGTTTCCAGAGTCAAAGCAACAGGCGCAGGAGTTAGCAGAGAAAACGGGAATAGATTATGCAGATATTGATGTGCATATTTTTCCTGATGGGGAAAGTAAAATTACATTACCTGTGGAGGCGTTAGAATCTACAGAGCAATTAATTATTTTCCGTAGTTTGGATCATCCCAACGATAAATTGCTGGAACTGATTATGGCAGCTCAAGGTGCAAGGCGAGCGGGTATTAAGAAGCTTATACTGATTGCACCTTATCTGGCTTATATGCGCCAAGATATTGCATTTAATCCAGGGGAAATAGTTAGCCAGAAGGTGATAGGAAAACTCTTATCAGAAAGCTTTGATGGTGTGATTACCGTTGATTCCCACTTGCATCGTATTACACGCTTATCTGAAGCAATTCCCGTTGAATTGGCGGTTAATCTGACGGCAACAGAACCGATGAGGGAATTTCTAAAACACAATATTGAGAATCCTTTTTTGCTTGGGCCAGACGCCGAATCCCGACAATGGGTGGAAGCCATTGCCTTACCAGAAAAAATGGATAGTGGCGTGGCAACGAAAGAACGTCGTGGTGACAAAAATGTGGTAATCACGTTGCCAGAAGGTGATTACCAAGGACGGAATATGGTATTAGTTGATGATGTGGCAAGTTCTGGTCAAACACTTATTCAGGCTGCCAAGCAGTTACAAAGTCACCAACCTGCCTCAATCTCCGTCTTGGTTACCCATGCCTTGTTTATGGATGGCTCCATTGAAGAGCTAAAAGCACAGGGTGTTAATAATATATGGAGTTGCAACAGTATTCAGCATGAAACCAATCAAGTGTCTTTGATTGATTTATTTGCCAAGTCATTGAAGGAATTCTGTGATTTGAAATAAATACCAGATAGAAAGTGAAGCTATGAATTTTAATGTTAAAACCATGTTAAATGCTGATGTCTATAAACATTCGGTTGGTGACATTGAATTAATTGAAACGCATATATCATGGGTCATTTTAACGGGTGATTATGCATATAAAATCAAGAAGCCAGTCAATTTTGGCTTTCTTGATTTTTCTACTTTGGATAAGAGAAAAACATATTGTGAACAAGAGCTACACTTAAATCGTCGCTTAGCTCCAGAAATTTACCTTGAGGTTGTGGCAATCACAGGCTCCATTGAATCCCCTGTTATATCAAATCTCAGTGTGGCTGAGTCAAAAGATATTTTGGAATATGCTGTCAAAATGAAACAATTTCCGCAATCAGTGCAGCTTGATAATATGCTGCAAGCAGGGGAGCTTGAAGGTAAACATATTAATGCCATTGCACAGATGATTGCGAAATTTCACCAGAGTACAGTCATAGCAGATAATAGTACTGATTATGGAAACCCCGAAGGAATATATGCCCCCGTTAATGAAAACTTTGAGCAAATAAACGAATCATTAAAAAGCACTGACTATGTTAATAAACTGGCAGAACTTCAACAATGGAGTGAGTCTGAATTTGCTCGATTAAAGCCTGTATTTGTTCAGCGAAAACAGGCTGGCTTTATCAGGGAATGTCATGGAGATATGCATTTACGAAACCTCGTGTGGCTAAATGGTAAAGCATCAGCCTTTGATTGTATTGAGTTTAATGCAAGTTTACGCTGGATTGATGTGATGAGTGACGTCGCCTTCTTGATGATGGATTTACAAGATCGGGGTCAAGAGGCGTTAGCCAATCGTTTTTTGAATGCCTATCTTGAAATTACGGGCGATTATGAGGGGCTATCAGTTCTGCCTTATTATCTTTGCTACCGAGCGATGGTACGAGCCAAAGTCAACGCCTTACGCATTCAGCAACTCACCGATAAAACCAAGAGTAGGGAGCTGACAGAGTTTGAATCTTATCTTCAGCTGGCTTTGCGCTATACCTATGCTGCTGTTCCTAAATTAATCATTATGCGAGGTTTGTCAGCCTCAGGCAAAAGCACAGTATCCCAGCAAATTGTAGAGAATACTGGTGCAATTAGAATACGCTCGGATGTTGAGCGAAAGCGCTTATTTGGCCTATCTCTTGATAAGAAAGCACAAGCGCCTAATATCGTTGACCAAGGTATTTACTCGTTGGATTCATCTGAAAAAACCTATGAGAAGCTTCTTGAGCTTGCAGCAACAATAATTGCTTCAGGTAATACTGTGCTGGTTGATGCTGCCTTTTTACGGCAAGAACAATGGATGCCTTTTAGAAAGCTAGCAAACAGTACAAAAAACAAGACAGTTACATTGCATGGTGGCAATACTGATCAAAATGGAGCTATACAAAAAAGCCCTGTAAGTAGGGGGGTGGCATTTATTATTATCGAAGTTAGTGCATCATTTGATGTATTGCGAAAGCGAATTATAGCGAGAAAAAATGATGTATCAGATGCGGATCTTACTGTTTTAGAACACCAAATTCTGCACTGGAAGCCACTAACGGATGATGCAACAATAAATCTCATAAGGGTGAATACAGAGCAACCATTGCTGATAGAGCCGTTACTTGAGAACATCCGTGTGGCCACTCATTGAGGTATAAATAGTCCTTGAGCCACCCCCCTACTTATGGGCACTTTTATGTGGTCTAATATTTGCCTAATTTTAAATAGTCTTGTTTATAAAAGAGGACGAGTTGTTTATAAACCTCTGCACAATACTCAAATAAAATATCAGGTGCAGTAAAAAAATATTCACTGATTACCGCAAAAAACTCGGCGGGATTCGTTGCGGCATATTCGTTAATCGTTGTTGGTTGTGAGGTTTTTATTTGTTCAAGCAGAATATCGTAAGCGTGACTGAGTGAGTCTGTCCATTGCTTGCGATGCATTTTAGGGTGTAAGGGCGGCATGCCATTGGCGCGACCATTTAGCATATCTAATTTATGTGTAAATTCATGGATGACAACATTGTGTCCTGCATGATTGTGGTAGCTATCTCTTTCAACATCTGTCCATGCAAGAATCACAGGGCCTCTGGACCAAGCTTCTCCACTTAATGCAGAACTGGTTTCGTGCACAAGACCAAAATTATCCGTGATATTTCGATAAACCACAAAACTATCTGGATAGACGACTATTTCTATCCAGCCATCGTAATAACTCATATTAAGATTTAAAATTGGCAAGCAAGCCTGTGCTGCGATAATCAGTCTTTTTTCATCATCCATCTCAAACCCACGAACCCCCGTAAAGGTTTTTTCATAAATAAATAAACTACTAAGCCTTTTGAGTTTTGCTAGTTCTTTGGGTTTTAATGAGTTTAGAATTTGAATTTTATTGATGGTGTTTAGCCATAAGGTATCATCGACTAAATGTTTTCGGAGGATAAATTCTTCTTTAAATTTTCTGATTAAATTAAACATGTAATGGTTACCGGATTGTCTTTTGATACTTATTGTTGAAAAAATTAGTCAATGTACTGGAATTGTTAATCTGCAATTACCATCGAATCTTGTTAGGTTTCTATTATAGTTGGGCTGGACTGTGATTATTCAATGGCTAGCTATTTGAGTCATAGCCAATACAGGTTACTATCGCACCCTTTATTTTTATTATGTCTTTGTTGTTAAGCGGATGAAATACACTCGATCACCTGATACTTTTCCATGGCGAGAAGGTAATACGGTTACATTTTTGGTTGATGGTGAGCAGTTTTTTCCTGCCATGCTGGAAGCGATAGATAATGCTAATCAGTATGTATTGATGGAAATGTATTTATTTGAAACGGGTGCTATTGCAAATAAATTTATTCAGGCATTTTCTGCGGCAGCACGGCGTGGTGTATGCGTACAATTACTGATTGATGGTTATGGCGGTAAAGCCTTGTCTACCATTGATCGGGAGCGTCTTGTCTCATCAGGTGTGCAGCTCAGTTTTTATAATCCATTAAACTTTAAAACACTAAAGGGGTTTAAAAGTAACTTAAACCGAACCCATCGAAAGTATTTAATTATTGACGGTGAACATGCGTTTGTTGGTGGGGCAGGTATTACAGATCATTTCCTTGGTGAAAATGCGTGGCGTGAAACGCTTGTCAGCATAAAGGGGAAAGTCGTTGGCGACTGGCATACCTTATTTAGCTCGATGTTTAGTCAGTGGTCAGATCAGCCAGTACCCAAAGCGATACAGTGTGCGCCTATCAAAAATGAGGCTCTGGGACGCTTATCGTATACCAGTGGTGGTGAAAAGTTAGAAATTAAGCGTGTCTTGTTAAATCGTATGAATAAATGCCAACACCAGCTCTGGTTTGCTTCGGCCTATTTTATTCCTTCAAGAAAAGTGAGAAAGTCCCTTAGGCGTGCGGCGTTAAGAGGCAGTGATGTGCGTTTGCTATTGCCAGGGCCGATTACCGATCACCCCGCTGTGCGCTATGCCAGTCGGCGTTACTATGCGCGTTTATTACGTTTTGGTGTACGGATTTATGAGTATCAAGGGCGTTTTACACATACAAAAATGGTATTGGTTGATGATTGGTATACGATAGGCTCATCAAATGTTGATCGCTGGAATTTTTACTGGAACCTGGAAGCCAATTTGGAAGTGGAAAGCAAACAAAGTGCAAATACTGCGCGGGAAATAATGGAAGCAGACTTCGATAATTGTGAGGAGATTCACTATAAACTCTGGATAAATCGATCCAGAATACAACGATTTAAAGAGTGGTTGTGGGGTAAGGTAGATTTGTGGATTACACGTAATATCTAAAACCCACCCCCCTACTTATAGCCACTTTTTTATTGTGGTCGATAGTTAGTCGTGGCTAATAACGAGGGGGCTTCTCTTACTAATCAGGGGATTCAATTTCTTTAGGCTTCTTAACACTTAATGAACGTTTTTTGCTGTAGCGAATAGCAACCGCTGGTCTGTCTTTATCTGCGGACCTTTCTTTAGGTTCTGCAAAGTCTGATTGCCAGCCTCTGCCGCCGCTATCTTTAGGTGCATTTGTACCAACGCTACTGACACCAATTTTTTTGCCACTATTCTTACGATGAGTGCCTCCATTTAATCGGCCAAATGCTCCTTTGTGTTGGCGACGAGAAGTGTTGCTACCATCAGCAGCCTGTTGTGTGTTTTTATTATTTGTTTTAGCTCTGCCGTTACTTCCTGATTTTGCTCGTCTGGTGCTTTGGTTTTTTTTAGCTTTAACTGGCCTCTTGCCGTTCTGACTTCTCTTCGGTTGATTTGAGCGTTTATTGGGTTTGGGCTTACTTAAATTCACAAAAGGTTTTAGTGGCTCAAGCCCTGGAATAGTTGCTTGAGGAAGTTTTTCTCCAAAAGTCTTTTCAAGGTGCTTTAGTTCATTGAAATTGTAGCCATCTATGATTAATAGCGTTGGCTTTTCCCTGTCTTGCTTATGATGCTCTAGCCTTTTTAAGTAGTTATCTGTCTTATGTGGCAGGTCAAAATTAATAATATTAGTGTCGGCAGTTTGTAGCTCTTCATTGCTAAATGAATTATTTGCTTGGTCACTGTAGATGAGGATGTCGCACTCATCAAATTCTTCTGCATTAAGCTCATTGATTAGCTCGGCAGTATGACCATGATTAGATAGATTTTCCTGTAGTGTCTTAGCGGCCTTGTTGGTCGCGGTATATATTAGTGTTGACTCACCTGAGAACTCATCCATGAGATAATCCATCATGGCTATTTTGTGAGTGTAGTCGTCCGCAATATATACTTTTTGTGGCATCAGGGATTTTATGTCTATCTTCTTGATGTTTTCTGTGGTGTTTTTGGGTGTTTGTTTTTTGGCGGTATTTTTGTTAGCTGCCTCTGCCTTTGAAGGGTTTTGTGTTTTTGATTGAGGCTGTTTTTCTTGTTGGGTCATAATATTATTTGATTCTGTACTTTCTTCTTCGTCTTCTTCATCCACGGTGATTTGTATTGCATCAGGGAAAAGGTTAGTGGCGTAAGGGGTTATTTCATCATCACCTCTTACAAAGGTGATTGATGAACAATCAGGGCCAGCCTGTTGCAAAATATTTTCTACCAAGCCATGCAAGTTCTTTTTATAAATACTCGATAGGTCATCAATGATTAGCATTTCTAATTGAGAAAAGTCTGCTTTACCATTGTTCATTAAATCATTAAGGCGACCTGGTGTTGCAATCATAATGTCCAGAGGACGTCTCATTAAGCGCATCTGAGTTTGATAAGGGCGGCCACTGACAATAAAACCAAAGCGTATGACCAGGTCGTTGCTCAAGCGTTTAATGGTATGGTTAATTTGACTGACACGATCTCGTCGTGAAGTAAGAATTAATACCCGAGCACCTCGTTTTTCTGGTGCTGGATTTTCAAGAATGTAATTCATTGCAGGAATCAGAAAAGCACCTGTCTTACCTGATGCTGATTGGCTCCAAATAAGCGCACTTTTTCTCTCTGCAACCAAAGGAATCAGTTGTGATTGAAGCTCGGTTGGTGATTTATAACCGGACTCTTCAATAGATTTAATAAAATCTTTATTTAAATTAAAGTCTGAAAATGACAATTCTTGTCCCTCCCGCCTGAAATGCGGGTAATACTTTATTGGCTAATGCGTTAAATATTAGAGACCTTTGTACAAAGGGATATGACGGATAAAGATGATCTGAATTTCCTAGCCTTTTTCTAAAAATGGAGTCAATAGCCTTGCTATTACCCTTATTTTTATAAAAAATCTGGAAAATCACGCTCATTTTTCTCTAGCCATATTCTTCGTGCAAAAGTTCCTATTAATAAAAAAATAATAGCTTGGTTAGTTTGAATAATTCTTTCGTTCAGGAAATTTACGTTACTATTAGGAAATTTTGGATGTCAGTCCCCATCGTTCATACAAACATATTGTTTTTAAATGATTGACACCACCACACCCCTAACGGGTGTAAGCATAAGCAATGTTTCATGAGGGTAACGTACTAAAAAGCTCGCTACGAGTGGTTACGTGAAAAAGACATTGCGCTCAGGCGGTAACTTATAATAAACAAGGTTTTTAGTCAAGCATAGCGGCTTTGAGGGCTATTTTGGCAGATGATCGCGCCAGTTTTTCTCTTCATCACGCAAAGTCAGGATTTCTACACCGTCGGATGTTACGCAAAGCGTATGCTCCCACTGTGCTGAAAGTTTGTGATCTTTAGTGATTACAGTCCAGTTGTCCGGCAGTGTTTTTATGTGGCGTTTACCTTGGTTTACCATGGGTTCTATGGTGAACGTCATGCCTTCTTCTAAAGTAACGCCAGTATTTGGTTTGCCATAGTGAAGCACTTGTGGATCTTCATGGAATACTTCGCCAATGCCGTGTCCGCAGTATTCACGGACAATCGAGTAGTGCTGGGCTTCAGAATAAGTCTGGATGGCATGGCCTATATCGCCAAGTTTAATGCCGGGTTTAACCATGTCGATGCCGATATACAGAGCGGTTTGGGCAACATCACAAAGGCGTTTTGTTGCTACGTTGGGCTTTCCTACATAAAACATTTTACTGGTATCACCATGAAATCCGTCTTTAATTACGGTGATATCAATGTTGATAATATCACCTTTTTTGAGCTTCTTGCTGCTAGGAATGCCGTGACACACTTGGTAGTTAACAGATGTGCAGATTGATTTTGGAAAACCGTGATAGTTTAGCGGAGCAGGAATTGCTTGCTGTTCATTGACAATATAATCATGGCAGATTGTATTCAGTTCATCTGTTGTTACGCCTGGAACAACGTATGGCCCAATCATATCTAAAACATCTGATGCGAGGCGACCAGCAACACGCATCTTTTCTATTTGCTCGGGTGACTTGATTTGAATAGCCATAATAACCTTTGTAACTAAGTTGGAAAAGCGCGGATTATGCAACTTTTTTAATGAGAGTGAAACTGTTGTGAGGTGTGTCTATTTGTGATATAAAGTGCGCCGCACAGGTTTTGCTGGATTTATGGTAAATTTGTGTAACACTCAATGGAATATTAAGGGTAGTGCCTTTTTATTTCAAATTCACACACATGTCGTCAAGATGTAGCAGGGTGCTTGTAGTTCTTTTCCAATAAATGAAAAGGCTCACAGGTTGTTATATTGGATATGTGGAGGCCTAACCCAAGAGGATATTATTATGGCTAAAGTTACTATGCGCCAAATGCTGGAAGCTGGTGTTCATTTCGGACATCAAACCCGCTATTGGAACCCTAAAATGGCACCTTATATTTTTGGTGACCGCAATAAAATTCATATCATTAACCTTGAGAAGACGTTGCCGTTATTTAACGATGCGTTGAATTTTGCTGGCAAAATTGCTGCAAAAGGTGGCAAGGTAATGTTCGTTGGTACCAAACGTTCTGCACAAAAAGCAATTCGTGATGAAGCAACACGTTGTAAAATGCCTTTCGTTGACCAGCGTTGGTTGGGCGGAATGTTAACAAACTACAAGACGGTTAAGCAGTCTGTTCGTCGTATGCAAGAAATCGAAAAGATGAAAGCGGATGGAACGATTAATCGTGGTGGTAAAAAAGAAGCACTAATGCTTTCTCGTGAATACGATAAGTTGAACAAAGGTCTTGGCGGAATTAAAGACATGCGTTCGCTACCCGATGCACTTTTCATTATTGACGTTGGTCATGAAAGTATCGCAGTTAAAGAAGCAAAAACATTGGGTATTCCAGTAATTGGTGTTGTTGATACCAATAACTCTGCTGATAACATCGACTATGTAATTCCTGGAAATGATGACGCGATTCGTGCCATTCAACTTTACACGTCTGCGATTGCAGACTCTGTTGTTGAAGGTCATTTGGCTGCTGCAACTAATGCTGAAGAAATGGCTGCAGCTGCGCCAGCTCCAAAAGCTAAAGCAGCTGAGAAAGAAGCAGCTCCTAAAGCTAAAGTAACTAAGAAAGAAGCACCTGCGGCAGCGAAAGAAGCGGCTCCAGCAAAGGAAGAAGCACCAAAAGTTGCTGCAGAAGCAGACGACCTTAAGAAAATCGAAGGAATTGGTCCAAAAATTGCTGAAGTCCTGGGTGAAGCCGGTGTGACTACTTATGCTCAATTAGCGGGTATGGAACGTGATGCAATCAAAGCGATTCTAGATACTGTTGCTTCGTTAAAGTCTAAAGAGCCTAAAACATGGCCTCAACAAGCTAAATTAGCTGCTGATGGTAAGTGGGACGAGCTAAAGACTTTACAAGACGAGCTTATGGGCGGCGTTTAACTCCGTCTTTACAATTAAATACGTTTAAATTTAGATTTTTAGGGGAAATGATCGTGTTTCCCCTATTTAATTTCTGAGGAAATAGACATGGCTATTACAGCTACAATGGTTAAAGAACTCCGTGAGCGCACAGGCGCTGGTATGATGGAGTGTAAGAAAATGCTTACCGAAACAGGTGGCGATATGGAAGCTGCAATTGACTTAATGCGTAAGTCTGGTGCAGCTAAAGCTGATAAGAAAGCAGATCGTGTTGCTGCTGATGGTACGGTTGTTATCACGGTTTCTGAAGACGGTAAAGAAGGTTCAATCGTTGAAGTTAACTGTGAAACAGATTTTGTTGCTAAAGATGAGAATTTTGTTAACTTCTCAAATGCAGTTGGTGCGCGTGTGCTTGCTGATAAGCCTGCAGACATCGAAGCGCTATCTGCAATGCCGTTAGATTCAGGTGAAACTGTTGAAGAAGTACGTGCCAATCTAGTTGCTAAGATAGGTGAGAACATGCAAGTTCGTCGTTTCGAAGTGCTTACTTCTGACGCAGGTCAGGTGTATGCATACAGTCACGGTGTTCGTATCGGTGTTGCTGTAGCAATGACGGGTGGTGATGAGGGTCTGGGTAAAGATATTGCAATGCATGTCGCAGCAAGTCGTCCAGTGTGTGTATCAGAGAACGAAGTTCCTGCTGAGACACTTGAGAAAGAAAGAGAAATTCTTATTGCTCAAGCAGAAGGTAGTGGCAAGCCAATGGAAATCATCGAGAAGATGGTTGAAGGACGTATGCGTAAGTATTTGGCAGAAATCACTTTGCTTGGTCAGCCATTCGTAAAAAATCCAGATCAAACTGTTGGTGAGCTACTAGAAGCTGCAGAGGCAGAAGTTACTGCATTCGTTCGCTACGAAGTAGGCGAAGGTATAGAGAAGAAGCAGGAAGATTTTGCGGCAGAAGTTATGGCGCAGGTTAAAGGAAGTTAAACTAATATTTCATTAGTTGAAAAAGGAGCGTTTTACGCTCCTTTTTTTTGCCTGTTATTTTTGTATTTAATCGGTGAATACTTTCGTACGAAGAGTCTTTTCTCCTAATCAGTTTTTGCATAAAAATGCCTCAAAGTAGGGGGGTGGCTTAATGCTGTATTATTCTAAGTATAAGTTTTTAAAAAGGCGATTTGCTTTATTGTGACTTATGGGGTTGGGTGAGTTTAGTGCAGAAATTTATTTCATGCATTGTGTGGATATTATACAAAAATACATTATGGTAAGTAGGTAGATAATTGTGTAGTCTATGCAAAAATTTAAAGGAGCTAAGCTATTATGAAGCAAAACTATAAGAGAATTTTACTAAAGCTGAGTGGTGAGGCTCTAATGGGGAAGTATGAATTTGGGATTGATCCCGATATGCTGACTCAAACAGCGACTGAAGTTGTCAACCAACAGAAGTCTGGTACTCAGGTAGCGCTCGTTATCGGAGGGGGCAATATTTTTAGAGGCGCGGGTTTGGCTCAAGGTGGTATCGATCGAGTGAGCGCAGATCAGATGGGAATGCTTGCCACGGTTATGAATGCATTAGCAATGCAGGATGTAATCAAAAAGCAAGGTGTGGATTGTTGTGTTATGTCAGCACTGAAAATTGATCAGTTAGGAGAAGAGTATTCTGCACTGAAAGCTCGTGAATTGTTATCTGAAGGGAAGGTTGTAATTTTTGCCGCAGGTACAGGGAACCCTTATTTTACAACAGATACAGCAGCAAGTTTGCGTGCGATTGAAATAGAGGCCGATTTGTTGCTAAAAGCAACGAAGGTTGATGGGGTTTATGACTCTGATCCAGTAAAAAATCCTGACGCTAAACGCTATGAACAAATAGGTTTTGATGAAGTGATTGCTAAAGAGTTGGGTGTAATGGATCTTACTGCAATGGTATTATGTAGAGAAAATAATATGCCACTGTGTGTATTTAACATGTTTGAAAAGGGTGCATTGGATATAATTGTTAATGGAGGTAAGCACTCGGGGACGCTCGTAATGCCTAAATAAAGGGTGTTGTGGTAAATAAGAAAATAGAATATTTAAAGTTGAGGATTGAAACATGATTGATGACATTATTAAAGATGCCGAAACCAGAATGAAAAAGAGCATCGATTCTTTAAGAGGTGAACTAGCTAAAGTTAGAACGGGACGCGCTCATCCTAGTCTTCTTGAACATATCATGGTTGATTACTATGGCAGTGATACGCCGTTATCTCAGGTAGCAAGTATTGGTGTTGAAGATGCACGTACTTTAACAGTAACCCCATGGGAGCGCCCGATGGTGCAAGCTGTGGAGAAGGCAATTATGAATTCTGATTTGGGATTAAACCCAAATTCAGCGGGTACAGTTATCCGTATTCCAATGCCGCAATTAACAGAGGAGCGTCGTCGTGATCTGGTTAAGGTTGTTAAAGGTGAGGGTGAAAATGCAAAAATTGCTGTACGTAATATTCGCCGAGATGCAAATTCTGATTTTAAGATGTTAGAAAAAGAAAAAGAAATATCTGAAGATGAGGAAAGAAAAGGACAAGAAGAAATTCAGAAATTAACGGATAAGCATGTCAAAGAGATTGATGACGTAGTTGCCATTAAAGAAGAGGATTTGATGAAGGTTTAATGCCTTTGATTTTCTGATAATGACTGACCAATTAACTATTCCTCGTCATATATCCATTGTAATGGATGGCAATGGGCGGTGGGCAAAAGCTAGGCATAGACCCCGTTTCATGGGGCATAAAAAGGGCGTTGAAGCTGTTCGTAATATTGTTAAAGCATGTTCTGAATTGAATGTTGAATGCCTGAGTTTATTTGCTTTTAGTAGCGAAAACTGGAAGCGCCCAGAAGAAGAAATATCAAATTTGATGTCTTTATTCATGCTGGCTCTGGAGCGTGAAGCAAAAGCTTTGGCAAGAAATAATGTGAGGCTGCAAATTATTGGAGATCTCCACCAGTTCTCTGAGGCGTTACAAAAAAAAATCAAGCAAGTGGAAACACTTACGGCCGATAGTGATGGGTTAAAATTAGTGGTTGCCGCCAACTATGGTGGTCGCTGGGATATGGTAGAGGCAGCAAAAGTGCTTGCTCAAAAAGTGGTTAATAATGAGTTGGGTATTGATGAAATTACCGAAGCTGCTGTTAGTGAAAGTATCTCAACTCATGGGATTCCTGATCCAGACCTGTTTATTAGGACGGGCGGTGAAAAACGTATCAGTAATTTTTTAATTTGGCAGATGGCTTATGCTGAATTGTATTTTACTGATACCTTGTGGCCAGACTTTGATGCTAATGAACTCAATTTGGCAATAAAAGACTATTCATCTCGTCAGAGGCGTTTTGGCAAGACGAGTGAGCAAGTTATTGCAGAAGAAAAGGGTGAGGATAAATAATGGATTTAGTACTTAAACAGCGTGTTATTACTGCTTCTATCTTAATTACTACAGTGCTTTTGGGTGTGTTGCTATTACCAAGTGTCTGGTTTGCCGTGGCGGCACTGTTGGTTTTTATCAGTATTGGTGGTTGGGAATGGTCTCGCCTGATTTCTCTTGAAGGCTTTCATCGTGGCTTATTCGTTGCATGGCTCTTAGTGGCTGCCTATTTTGCTTATCGTTGGAGTGATATGCGATGGTTCGTGATGGTGCTGGGTATTGTGTGGTGGGCTTTTGTATTGGTGCTTCTTGCTATTTATGAAAAAGGAAGCGTGCTCTATAAAGAAAATAAATGGATTTTAAGGATTTCTGCCTTTTTTGTATTAACTCCAGCATGGATTGCTTTAATTAGTTTGCATGCGCTTCATTTGTCTTTGGTTCTCTATCTCATTGCCTTAGTTGCAATGGCTGATACGGGTGCGTATTTTAGTGGGAAAGCATTTGGTAAAAATAAATTGGCACCAGAATTGAGCCCGGGTAAAACCAGAGAAGGGGTATTTGGTGGTCTTTTAGGTGCGTCCATTTTAGCCATATTTGCTGCTTGGTATTTTGCATTACCTGCTCAGGATTGGATTTATTTTATATTGCTTTCAATGGTTGTCGCAATGATGTCGGTTGCAGGTGATTTATTCGAAAGTTTAATGAAACGAGAAGTTGGCTTGAAAGATTCTGGAAATATCCTGCCAGGACATGGAGGAATTCTAGATAGGGTTGATGGGTTACTTGCTGCGTTACCGATATTTACCATGGGTATGCTGTGGGGTGGAATTCAAGTATGAGTTCCAAAAAAGGAGTGTGTATATTAGGCTCTACAGGAACTATAGGTGTGAATACTTTGGATGTCATTTCAAGGCATCCAAATGATTACGAAGTTATTGCGCTTACTGCTAAAGAAAACACGGATGGCTTAGAGGAGCAATGCATTAAATATCAGCCTCTTTATGCTGTGATGGTGAATGAAGAAAAAGCGGAAGATTTGCATAAACGTTTGTCTGCTAATGGGATTCTAACTAAAGTTTTGGCGGGTGAAAAATCTTTAGAAGTAGTGTCCGCATTGGATGAAGTTGATTATGTGATGGCGGCAATTGTTGGGGCTGCTGGTTTATTGCCAAACCTTGCTGCTGCTAAAGCAGGTAAGCGTATAATGTTGGCTAATAAAGAGTCTCTTGTGATGTCAGGGGCTTTGTTTATGAATACAGTGCATGAAAATGGTGCTGAATTATTGCCAATAGATAGTGAGCACAATGCTATCTTTCAGTCGATGCCTCCTTTGGTCAATGGTTTGCAAGAGAAGTCTGGAGTTACCAAGATACTGTTGACAGGTTCTGGTGGGCCTTTTCGACAGAATGTCATTGAATCACTTGAAAGTATCACTCCTAAACAAGCAATCGCTCACCCTAATTGGGTTATGGGAAAAAAGATATCAGTAGATTCTGCAACAATGATGAATAAAGGGTTGGAAGTTATTGAAACTTGCTGGCTTTTTGATGTATCTGAAGATCAAATCCAAGTTGTTATTCACCCTGAAAGCACTATTCACTCAATGGTTTCTTATAATGATGGTTCTGTTATTGCTCAGTTAGGAAATCCAGATATGCGAACGCCGATTGCATATGCTTTAGGTTATCCGGAGCGAATAGAATCAGGTGTAGAGCCTCTGGATCTGTTTGAGGTTGCTCAACTTAACTTTGAAAAGCCTGATTTTGAACGTTATCGTTGCTTACAGTTGGCGTATGATGCTCACCGTGCAGGTGGGTATGCGACAATTGCATTAAATGCGGCGAATGAAATTGCTGTTGAGGCGTTTTTGAGTAATAAAATTAAGTTTACGGATATACCATCCATCATAGAAAACGCACTGGAACAGTCGCCATCGGGGACACCTGACAAAATTAATGATATACTCGCGCAAGATCTAGTGAGTCGAAAGCAGGCAAATAGTTATATCAAAGGGTTGCAATAAAAAAACAATTAAACCTATTTATTCTGCTTTTCTTGAAACGTTTCCTCGATTTTTGATGACTGCTGTCTACATACTTTTTTACAAAATTTAAGCTTAAGAACTATGACAATATTAATTTCTGCTCTATCTTTCCTTGTTGCTATCGCAATCCTTGTTGGAATTCATGAATTTGGACACTTTTGGGTGGCACGTAAATTAGGTATTAAGATCATTCGCTTTGCTATTGGTTTTGGAAAACCTATATGGACTTATAAATCTAGAGATAAAGATCAAACAGAATATGTCTTAGCAGCTATTCCCATGGGTGGCTATGTAAAAATGCTTGATGAAAGGGAAGGGGATGTGCCAGCAGAAGAAAAGCATCGTGCCTTCAATACTCAGCCTGTTTGGAAGCGTTTTCTGGTTGTTTTGGCTGGCCCTATGTTTAACTTCTTTTTTGCGATTGCTGCTTTTGCTGCGATTCAAATGATAGGTGTCGATTCAGTTAAGCCTTATGTTGGCGATGTTAAGGCAAATACTGCAGCAGCAGAATCTGGATTTGAGAAAAAAGATTTAATTACCGCAATTAATGATATTGAAACTGAATCAATGCGCCAAGTTCGGTTAACTTTATTAAATGAGTATCTTAAAAATCCCAAATTAAAAATACATGTTAAAACCATGTCAGGAGATATGGCAGTAAGGAACTTGGATTTAAGTAATACCTTGTTGTTGGCCGATGAAAGTGATTATTTTGCTAAAACAGGCATGAACTTTTGGCAGCCACCCCATTCGACTATTATTAATTCCGTACTTCCGGATAAGCCTGCTGAAAAAGCGGGTTTAATGGCAAAGGATGAAGTTATTCAGGTTGATGGTAATCCTGTTATTTCAACAGAGTATTTTTCAAAATATATTAGTAGTCATGCCGATAAACCAGTTGAGCTATTAATAGAAAGACAGGGAAATAAGAAGATATTGGTACTTACTCCAAAGTTAGTCGAGGTTGAAGGTCAAAAGCGTGCATTGATTGGTGTAAGTCTTGCTAGAAAATTTGATGAGAAACAAGTAAATGATTTATTTTTTACTCGACAAGCTCCATTCTTTGAGGCTTTACAATCAGGGGTTGTAGAAACTTGGGATATGTCAGTGATGACATTAAAAGTGATGGGGCGTCTGATTACTGGTGAGGCTTCACTTAAAAATATCTCTGGTCCAATTACCATAGCCAATTATGCTGGGAAAAGTGCGTTAATCGGGTTTTCTGCCTTTTTAACACTGTTAGCTATTGTAAGTTTGAGTCTTGGAGTGCTAAATTTACTCCCTATACCTATGTTAGATGGTGGTCATTTGCTTTATTACATCATCGAATTGGTCAAGGGAAGTCCAGTTTCAGAACGGGTAGAAGCCATTGGGATGCGCATAGGGATGAGTGTGGTAGGTGTTCTCATGGTAGTGGCTATATATAATGATATTGGCAGACTTATAAATTAATTATAAATAGACCGATTAATATAAGAAAGATTAGGGTTAATGATATGAAAAAACAGGTACTTCAAGCCTCGTTGGCAGGCTATTTATTTGCAATAAGTCATGGCGTATGGGCTGATAGTTTTGTTCTTAATGATGTTCAAGTCAGTGGCTTAGAAAGAATCGCAGCGGGTACTGTTTTGAGTAATATTCCTGTTAGAGTTGGTGAGACATTCGATGATAGGATGACGGCTAATCTTGTTCGCTCTCTTTATAAAACAGGCTTTTTTGATGATGTTAAGGTCAGCCGAAGAGGTAATGTTCTTTTAGTTAAAGTTCAGGAGCGTCCTGCAGTAGGCGATATTACTGTCTCGGGCAATAAGTCGATAAAAGATGAGGCTTTATTAGCTGCTTTGAAACAAGCGGGCATTGCAAAGGGAAGGCCTTTAGATAAATCTGCACTGAATCGAATTCAGCATGAAATAAAACAACAATATCTTGCTCGTGGTAATTACGGTGCTGTTGTTGCGACGAATATTGAAAATCTACCTCGTAACCGTGTTGCTGTTAAGGTTAAGGTTACTGAGGGTGCTGTTGCTAAAATTAAGCGTATCAATATTAGTGGCAATAAAACTTACTCAGACGCTACCCTAGCAAAATTATTGGAATCAGGTCCAAAGAGTAAATTCTCTTTTTTCAGCTCAAAAGATAAATATGCTAAAGAAAAATTGGTCGGTGATATTGATAAACTGACTTCTTTTTATCGTGATCGTGGCTTTTTAAATTTTGAAGTTGTATCTACTCAGGTGTCGTTGTCAAAAGATAAAAGTGCTGTATTTGTAAATATTAATATTCATGAGGGTGACCAGTACCGTATCGGTAAAGTAAGTGTTGCGGGTAATTCAGGTATTGATAAAAATAAATTCAATAAGCTGGCTTCATTAAAAGAAGGTCAAGTTTTTTCTCAAACAAAATTAATTGAAACTCGCAATAATTTAAAAAAGCAAATGGATAAAGATGGTTTTGCTTTTTCTAGAATTGGTGTTTTGCCACAGGTTGATAAAGTTAACAAGCGTGTAAATTTAGTTTTTCAGGCAGAAAAAGGACAGCGTACTTACGTTAGAAGAATTAATATCCGTGGTAACTTCCGCACTAAGGATGAAGTATTTCGTCGTGAAATGCGTCAGTTAGAAAGTTCTTTCTTATCAAAGGAAAAAGTGGAGCGTTCGAAAGTACGTATCCAGCGCTTACCTTATGTTGAAAGTGTGAAAATAACAACTTCACCTGTTGCTGGTAGAAGTGATCAGGTTGATTTGGATGTTATTGTAAGTGAAAAATCTTCAAATCAATTTAATGCAGGCTTGGGTTATTCTCAAAGTAATGGCTTATTGTTTAACGTGGGTGTTTCACAAAACAACTTTATGGGAACAGGAAAGAGTCTTTCCGTGTCTGCTTCGAAGAGTGATTCAACCAATAATTTCCGTTTAAGCTATAACAATCCTTACCACACCGTAGATGGTGTCGGTCGTGGCTTTAATGTGTTTTATGAAGAAAACAAGGCTGACAAGGATGATGTATCAGATTACACCAGTGATGCTTATGGTGCAGATATAAATTACACCATTCCACTAACAGAAGACAATTCATTGCGTTTCAGTATTGGTGGTGAGCACCGAGAAATTAAAACAAGCAGCTCTTCCCCAGATCATATTAAAAGCTTTATTGCTGATAACGGGGATGAATACAATAATATCTTGGGTAAGTTAAGTTATATCCATGACACTCGTAATCGCTTTTTATTCCCAACAACGGGTGTAAGACATAATGTTTCCCTTGAGGTTGGTTTGCCAGGAAGTGATCTTGAGTACTACAAATTAAGGTATCGTGGTTCTTCTTATTTCCCTGTGAGTGAAAATGTTACCTTTGCATTAAAAGGTGGAATTCAAACAGGTGATGGTTTTGGCGATTCAGAAAGCCTTCCTTTCTTTGAAAGATTTTATTCCGGTGGTATCAGTACAGTACGTGGCTTTGAAAATAATAGCCTAGGTCCCACTGACTCTAATAATGATCCAATGGGTGGTTCATTTGCGGTTGATGCAAGAGCAGAACTTCAATTTCCTGTTCCATTTGCTGCAGATGTTAAAGGGCTACGCATGAGTGCTTTTGTTGATGCAGGTAATGTCTATAAAGACTTTGATGCATTTGAGGCTGATGATATCCGATACTCTGCTGGTTTAGCAGCTACATGGATGTCTCCACTAGGACCGTTTACACTGAGTTATGCAAAACCACTTAATGAGAAAGATGGTGATAATACACAAGAAATTCAATTCTCAATTGGAGCAAGTTTCTAGTCATAAAGCTTAGTCACATCCAGAGTTTATTAGAATATCTTGAATATGGGTGATTAATAGTGAGAGTTATTCTGTAAAAAATAATGCGTAACTAGTACAATCTATCTCATGTTAAGAGATAACCTTATAAATAGTCATCATGAAGGCAATAAATGTTATGCATTTATTGCCTTTGTTTTTTTTATGCAAATTTTTATTGGTAATAGCTTATTTGCAAAAGAGTTTGTATCAGTAGGGGTGGTAAATGTTACTTATCTAATGGAAAAAGCTCCTCAGTCTGAAATGGCAAGTGCTCGATTAAAAAGTAAGTTTTCACCTCAAGAGAAAAAACTTGCGCTAGAACTGGATGAGTTAAACAAATTAGAAGTTGAGCTAGAAAAAATAAAGAAAACCAAAAAGAGTATCACTCTACAGCGCCAGAAAGAACGAGAGCTAAGATCCAAAAAGCGTATTCGTAGCAGAACACTTCAAGATTTCAGGGAGGAGTTACGTTTTGCACGTGACTCCGCACTTGATGAAGTGCAAAAAGAAGTATTTAGTGCTATTGATGAAGTCAGGGTGCAGCAAAATATAGATATTGTTCTACAAGATTATGTCTCTGCAAGTCAAAAAGTAGATATTACTCCCTTAGTCCTCAATCACCTTAAGAACAAGCTTGATACATCCCAATCCACGAATGCCACGAATAAGAAGTCCCAATGATATTCCTATTAGAAACATTGGCTGAGTTGACGGATTCAGCGATAAAAGGTGATAAGTACGTAGAAATTAATAGTGTGGCTTCTTTGCGGGATGCAGAGCGGGGGCAAATTAGTTTTGTCAGTTCTCCTAAATATGTTTCATATTTAGAGAGTACAAATGCCTCAGCTGTCATATTGTCACCAGAATTGGCCAAAGACTATTCAGGTAATGCACTTATTAACAGTGATCCATATTTAACCTTTGCTAAAGTTTTACACATTATTCATAAAAAAGAAAAACGTGATGCCTTTATTCACCCTAGCGCAGTCATTGCGAGTGATGTAAAGATTGCACCAAATGTGAATATTGCTGCCAATGTGGTCATTGAATCAGGGGTCATCATAGAAGAAAATGTGCACATCGGTGCTGGAAGTTACATAGGGGAGCAATCACAGATACATAAAAATGTAGTCATCAACCCCAATGTTACAATATATGCAGATACTCATATTGGAAGAGGCTCTATTATCCACTCAGGAGTTGTTATTGGTTCTGATGGTTTTGGTTTTGCGCCAACCAAGGACAAACAATGGTATAAAATCCCCCAGATCGGCAATGTAATGATTGGTGAAGATGTGGAGATAGGGGCTAACTGTACCATTGATCGTGCCGCTTTAGGCTCTACAATTATTGGCGAAGGTGTCAAGCTTGATTGCCAAATTCATATAGGTCATAACGTTACAATTGGTGATTTTTCTATAATGGCTGCAGGGACAGTTATAGCTGGAACTACACATATTGGAAAACGCTGTCAAATAGGGGGAGCATCAGCAATTTCAGGGCATCTGACTATTGCTGATGATGTTGTTATCACGGGAAAAGGCATGGTGATAAAATCAATCAAAAGTAGGGGGGTCTATTCTTCAGGTATTCCTGCTGATACTAATAGCAAGTGGCGTCGAAATGCTGCTAGATTTAGGCATTTGGATGAGATGGCAAAAACAATTAAGCAGCTTGAAAAAAAACACCAATCAACTGAATAATCAAAAAATAATGAAATTATGTGGGGAGTAGAATGATGCAGGATGTGAAATTAAACCATGAATAACTTAGGAACTGTTATGGATGTTACTGAAATTAGAAAATTTCTTGCGCATCGTTATCCTTTTCTTCTAATCGATAAAGTTGTTCAACTAGAGGTGGGGCAATCCATTACTGCGATTAAAAATGTTACCATTAATGAGCCTTTTTTTAATGGGCACTTTCCAGAAAAACCGATAATGCCCGGTGTACTTATTGTAGAAGCACTCGCTCAGGCAACAGGCCTATTGGGTTTTAAAACAATGGATACTGAGCCACAACCACATTTATTGTATGTCTTGGCAGGTATTGATAAAGTGAAATTCAAACAACAAGTAGTTCCTGGCGATCAATTGGAACTTTATGCGGAGATTATCCGTCATAAAGGACCTGTATGGATTTATAAGGCAGAAGCACGTGTAAAAGGTGTGGTCGTTACTTCAGCCGAGATAAAATGCGTAGCAACAAAATCTGGCACCTAACCTGACAAAAGAAGATAAATGAGTATACACCCAACAGCAATTATAGATCCTTCTGCCGAACTGGCAGATGATGTAGAAATTTCAGCCTATACCGTGATAGGGGAAGGTGTTTCAATTGATAGTGGTACGTGGGTGGGGCCGCATGTGGTTATTGAAGGCCCAACAACCATAGGTAAAGAGAATCGTATATTTCAATTTGCCTCAGTCGGTGCAGAGCCTCAAGATAAAAAATACAAAGGTGAAGACACGAAACTCATTATCGGTGATCGGAATGTGATTCGCGAAAGTTGTACTATTAATCGTGGTACAGCGCAGGATATTGGTTATACCCAAATAGGTGATGACAACTGGATCATGGCGTATGTACATATTGCTCACGACTGTGTTATTGGTAACAACACTATTTTTGCCAATAACTCAACGTTAGCAGGCCACGTGACCATACATGATTTCGCTATTCTCGGTGGCTTTACATTAGTGCATCAGTTCTGTCACGTCGGCAAGCACTCGTTTACGGGAATGGGGACATCTTTAGGGAAAGATTTACCGCCATACGTTATGGCAACGGGCGCACCGGGAGTGCCTCGTGGAATCAATAACGAAGGCCTCAAACGCCACGGTTTTAGTGCTGAAGAACGAGCCAATATAAAACAGGCATATAAAAATCTTTACTTGAAGAATCTATCATTAAGTGATGCTATTTCTGAACTAGAAAGTGCTGAGGATTCCCATACTCAATTGATGGCGAAATTCTGTCAACGTAGTCAGACAGAGCGTGGCATTATTCGTTAAATGCTGAGCGTATGAATACAGCGCAAATTATGGTTTCTGTTTAAATAGCCTCAAATTACACTAAGGAATCGCTATGTGCCCTTCACTATCATTTGAGTTAAAGCAAAACGTTATTTTTTGTTTTTTTACTCAATTTTCTTGTCAATTCTGATGCGAATTGTACTCATGGCAGGAGAAGCCTCAGGCGATATTTTAGGCGCACGCTTAATAGAAGCACTAAAGGTTTATTACCCAGAGGCAATATTCGAAGGTATTGCCGGTGAGGAAATGCAACAAGCAGGTTGCAAAACACTGTATAGGATGGATCGCTTATCGCTGATGGGATTCAGCGAAGTATTGCCCCGTTATCTGGAATTAAGCAAGTTACGCAATCGACTGATTAAGAGCTGGATTGAAACACCACCAGATGTATTTATAGGTATTGATGCGCCAGACTTCAATCTAAAAATAGAAAAGAAACTATATCAAGCAGGGGTTCCTGCCGTTCATTATGTCAGCCCCTCTTTTTGGGCATGGCGTGAGGGTCGTGTGAAGAAAATGGTCAATGCCATGAGTTTAATGTTGACTCTTTTTCCTTTCGAAGTCGATTTTTATAAAAAGCATGGCATAAAGGCTGAATTTACTGGGCATCCATTGGCTGATGAAATTCCTGTTGATGCTGATCCCATCGTTGCTAGAGAACAATTAAACCTAGCACATGATCGGTTCATTCTGGCGATTCTTCCCGGTAGTAGAATGGGGGAAATAACACGCATTGCACCTGATTTTCTCAAAGGCTTAAAATTAATTCATGAAAAACACCCTGATTGGCAGTTTGTTGCACCCTTAATTAATAAAAAAGTCAGTCATGTATTCGATACACTCAAACAAGAAATAGCGCCCGATTTACCCATTACTTATATAAACGGGCAATCGCGATTGGTTATGCAAGCAGCAGATCAAATTTTAATGGCTTCGGGAACAGCGGTATTAGAAGGAATGTTGGTGGGCAGACCAATGGTGGCAGCGTACCGTGTTGCAGCTACAACCGCTAAAATTGTCCGACTATTTAAGATGATTAAGTCAAAATACTACACGCTGCCGAATAATCTGGCCAATGAATATCTAGTTCCAGAATTGATACAAGAAGACATTACCGCAGTGAATGTATTTAATGAAGTTGAGAAGCAATTTTCACAAGGTGAGGAACAAAGAAATCATATGCTCACACGATTTGATGAAATCCACAAGCAGTTAGCAAGAGATGCGAGTAAAAAAGCAGCACAAGCAATATATCAGCTGTTAGAGAGCAGTAAATCAAATGACGCTAAGGCAGCAGGAGAAGCTTCTTGAGTACAGTATTCATAGCAGGAGTAGACGAAGTTGGGCGAGGTCCATTAGCAGGGGCTGTGGTTGCAGCAGCAGTAATTCTTGACCCCAAAAAGCCGATTGAAGGTCTCGCTGATTCAAAAAAACTCAGTGAAAAAAAACGTAATCAACTTAATTTGGAAATTAGGGAAAAAGCACTGTGCTGGTCTTTAGGTCGGGCTGAAGTTGATGAGATAGATGAAATTAATATTCTTCAAGCAAGCTTGTTGGCAATGAAGCGTGCTGTCGAAGGCTTATCTATTCGTCCTGATCATCTTAAAATAGATGGCAATAAAGAAATTGATATGGATATATCAATGGAAACCATTGTCCAAGGTGATTCTAAAGTAGCAGCGATTAGTGCAGCATCCATTATCGCAAAAGTGGCCCGAGATAAGGAAATGACAGACCTGGATATATTACATCCAGAATATGGTTTTGCTCGCCACAAAGGTTACCCAACCAAACAACACCGAGAAGCACTGATTAAATATGGTGCTCTACGTCAACATCGTAAAAGTTTTAAGCCAGTGCGAGAGGCACTAGCTCAACGTATTTCATAGAATATAAGCATATAGGTGCACAGCATGTCTAAACCCCGTCTTATTAGTTTTAAATTATGTCCATTCGTACAACGCAGTGTCATTTTAATGCAAGAAAAAGGCATTGAATACGATATCGAATTTATTGACCTTTCCAATCCACCGGCATGGTTTTTGACACTTTCTCCAACAGGAAAAGTACCTGTACTACAAATGGGTGATGATGTTTTATTTGAATCTGCGGTAATTAGTGAATATCTGGATGAAGTTTATTTGCCCTCACTGCACCCCAGTGATCCATTAGAAAAGGCCAAAAATCGTGCATGGATTGAATACACCTCTTCACTGTATGTGGGTGCGTTTAACCTGTTAATGGCAAAAACCAAGGAAGATGCGGATCAATCCATTTCAGAAATGACAGGCAATCTTGAAGGTTTGCAAAACGCAAAGCAGTCAGAGCCGTGGTTTAATGGCGAAGCATTTTCCTTGGTTGATATTGCTGTAGCCCCTTTCTTTATACGGGCAGTATTCTTCAAAAAGTATTTTCAGTTAGATCTTTTAAAAGGCTTTTCAACATTACAAACATGGTCAGAATTAGCGCTTGCCAGGCAATCAGTGAAGGATTCAATCACGGAAGACTTTGAAGAGATGATGTTAGCTCGGATGGAAGCAAATGGGAGCTATTTAAAACAATCCTAATCAACGTTTGTTTTTTGATCATGATGAAAAGCCACCCCCCTACTTATAGCTGTTTTTATCCGTCATATCTCTTTGTGCAAAGGTCTCTAACGATATAGTGTCAACTGACTTTTGTTCAAAATAATGAAAAACTCCATAAAGCAGGGTGTTTTTAATGCCTCAAATGCTGGCAAATTAGATATACTGTTCCTAAAAACCCACCCCCCTACTTATAGCCCTTTTTTATACTTGGTATCGTTCATTAATGTCCTTTGTTCACCTACGTTTACACACCGAATTTTCTTTAGTCGATAGTACGATTCGTATCAAACAATTGATGCCAGTTGTAGAAGAGGGCGGTATGCCTGCGGTTGCAATGACCGATCAGAATAACTTGTTCGGTATGGTGAAGTTTTATCGTGCAGCACGAGGCGCAGGGATTAAGCCAATTTTTGGTGTGGATGTGTTGCTTGTCGATGAGGACAATGACGATCTTTTGTATCACATTATTTTACTCTGCCAGAACAATGCCGGTTATAAAAATGTTACCAAGTTAATTTCCCGTGCTTATATAGAAGGTCAGAAGCAGGGTGTGCCTCGTGTACAACGTGATTGGATTAAGGAGAATAGTGAAGGCGTTATTATGCTTTCCGGTGGCCGTGATGGTGATGTTGGTCATGCTTTACTCGCAGGTAATCAGGAGCTAGCACAAAAGCACCTGAGTGAATGGCAAGGCATCTTCTCTGACCGTTATTATCTAGAATTACAGCGTACAGGCAGGACAGGTGAAGATGAGTACTTGCATGCGGCTGTAGCACTTGCGAGTAAAAATAATATTCCAGTAGTTGCGACCAATGATGCGCGCTTTCTGACTCAGAATGATTTTGAAGCACACGAAGCGCGCGTGTGTATCAATAGTGGTTATACCTTGGGTGATAATACTCGCCCCAAACACTATAGTGATCAACAGTACCTGCGTAGTGCGGCTGAAATGGAAGCATTATTTTCTGATATTCCTGAAGCCATTGAAAATACCATCGAAATTGCCAAACGCTGTAATGTAGAGCTCACCCTGGGTAAAAATTATTTACCAGAATTCCCCATCCCAGAGGGGATGACAGAGGCAGAATACTTTAGTCAGGAATCTGTCAAAGGTATGGAAGAGCGTTATAAAGAATTATTTGATACTGAGGCAGAAGACTTTGCAGAGATTCGTAAGCCTTATGATGAACGCTTGCAGGTTGAGTTGGATGTTATCAATGGCATGGGATTCCCTGGTTACTTCCTAATCGTTGCTGACTTTATTCAATGGTCAAAAGATAATGATATTCCCGTTGGTCCAGGTCGTGGCTCGGGTGCAGGCTCACTGGTTGCTTATGCCTTAAAAATCACCGATATTGATCCACTCTTGTACGATTTGCTATTTGAGCGTTTCTTGAATCCAGAACGTGTTTCGATGCCTGATTTTGATATCGACTTTTGCATGGATAAACGTGAGTTGGTTATTGACTATGTAGCGCGTACTTATGGTCGTGACAAGGTATCGCAAATTATCACTTACGGTTCAATGGCGGCGAAAGCGGTTGTGCGTGATGTGGGCCGAATACTGAATCATCCTTATGGTTTCGTTGATCGTATCGCTAAATTGATCCCCTTTGAAATGAAAATGACGCTCACTAAAGCGATGGATCAAGAGCCAGACTTAAAAGAACTGTACGAAGTAGATGAAGAAGTGAAAGGCTTGATGGATTTGGCCTTAAAGCTTGAAGGCTTAACCCGAAATGCAGGTAAGCATGCGGGTGGTGTTTTGATTTCGCCTAGTAGTCTAGTGGATTTTACGCCGTTGTATTGTGAAGAAGGTGGCAGCATCGTTTCGCAATTCGATAAAGATGATGTTGAAGCAGTGGGCTTGGTTAAGTTCGACTTTCTGGGTCTAAGAAATTTGACCATCATTGATTGGGCAGTCAAAAGTATTAATGCTCAAAAAGAAAAGATGGGCGAAGCGCCTATTCGTATAGAAAATATTCCACTTGATGATCACGAATCCTTCGAGTTATTGCGAGCAGCTAAAACAACCGCTGTTTTCCAGCTGGAATCCCATGGTATGAAGGAGCTAATCAAGCGACTTCAGCCTGATGTATTTGAAGATATTATCGCCCTGGTGGCGTTGTACCGTCCTGGTCCATTGCAGTCAGGCATGGTAGATGACTTTGTTGCACGTAAAAAAGGCGATCAAAAAGTGACCTACCCACACCCCGATCTGGAGCCGATTCTTAAACCAACCTACGGCGTTATTGTCTATCAGGAACAGGTAATGCAAATTGCTCAGGTACTGGCGGGGTATTCACTGGGTGGTGCCGATATGCTACGTCGTGCAATGGGTAAAAAGAAGCCTGAAGAAATGGCGAAACAGCGCGAAATATTCATGGAAGGCTCGGGGAAGAATGGGGTTGAGCCAGTCAATGCAGGCGAAATATTTGATTTAATGGAGTTATTTGCTGAGTATGGTTTTAATAAATCTCACTCTGCGGCATACGCGCTGGTTTCGTATCAAACAATCTGGTTAAAAGCACATTACCCTGCAGCATTTATGGCAGCGGTATTGTCGGCCGATATGGATAATACCGAAAAGGTTGTCACCTTTGTGGATGACTGCCTGCAATTGGGTCTTGAGGTCGTAGCACCAGATATTAATCGCTCTGAATATCGCTTTATCAGTGAAAATGAAGGAAATGTTATCTTTGGTCTTGGTGCAATTAAAGGGGCAGGCGAAAGTGCGATTGCAGAAATATTAGAAGAACGTGATAAAAATGGTCCATTCAAGTCAATGGCGGAAATGTGCCAGCGAGTTAAGTCGAGAAAAATCTCAAAGCGCATTTTAGAAACACTAATTCGTGCAGGTGCTTTTGATAAATTAGGCACAAATCGTCGCAGTTTAATGGAGGGGCTTCCAGAAATTGTCCGTATTGCAAGCCAGCAACATCGAGATGATGATGTTGGCCAAAATGACTTATTCGGTGGTTCGATTGCTGTCGAGCAGGATGAAAAAATCACCCCACATCTGGAAGAGTGGGATGAGAAAGTACGTTTACGTTATGAAAAAGATGCAATTGGTTTATACATTACTGGGCACCCAATCAATGCCTATCAGGAAGAAGTTGAACAGCTACGCTCACGCACATTAAAGCAAATGGCTGAAGACGATGGGCGTACCAGATATTCAAAAAAGCCAGTAACGCTGGTGGGTTTGGTTTCTGCTATTCGCACCCAGACAACCGATAGAGGAAAACGTGCTTTTGTCACACTGGATGATAAAACGGCCTATTACGAAATTTTTATCTTCAGCAATGTGTATGAAGAATTTGAATCCCTAATTAAAAAAGAAGAAGTGCTGGTGGTAGAAGGCTCTTTGAATTCTGATTATGCAACGGGTGCAGTTCGCCTGAGAATAGAAGCATTGCATGATATGGAGGGCGCAAGAAATAGCTTCTTGCGACGATTGACATTGAGTGTAGATAAAAATCAAACAGAAAATGGCCTATTAGATAAGCTCGATGAGTTACTTCCCACAACAGTTTCGAGTGATGTAAATGCAGGTAAATGTCCCGTGTTTATTAGTTATGAAACAGACAGTGAACAAGCAGAATTACGTTTAGGTTCTGATGTAACAGCACCACTAGCGGATGAAGATATTAAACAGTTGAAAAAAGTACTGGGCGAAGATCGAGTAAAATTGGTTTATTAACAGAGATTATAGGCTCAAATTAGCTACAAATTAGAGAAAGCCACCCCCCACCTTATGGGCACTTTTTTATGGGGTTTATTATTTCTCTTGTACAAAGCTCATTTCTAGAAGGCTTTGCAAAACTACTTCCGTGAGACAATTTCTAGGTTGCGCGGTGCTCGAAATGCTCATTTGCTGCATGTAAATTTCGTTTTCTGTGTGCCTTGAAAATTGACACGCTCGGAGGGTTTATCAAAGCCTTCTTTTAGTGGCTTCTATTTATTTTTTTTAGTTAAGGGTAGGGTTATGGCAATAAATATTGGGATTAATGGTTTTGGCAGAATGGGGCGTTTGGGGCTAAGAGCCTCATGGACGAATGCGCGTTTCAACTTTGTACATATTAATGAAATGAGTTGTGATGCAGCCACCTCCGCGCATTTGCTTAAATTTGATTCCATTCATGGAATATGGGCACCTGAATGTAGCAGTGATGATTCTGGACTTATTCATATTGATGAATCAACTGTAACGTATAGTTCAAATCAAGCCATAGCAGAAACCGATTGGTCAGCCTGCGATATTGTTATCGAAGCAACAGGCACGTTTAGAACGGTGGAACAATTACAGGCATATTTTGATCAAGGAGTGAAAAAAGTCATTGTTGCTGCGCCCGTAACAGGCGCTTTGAATATCGTTTACGGTATCAACGATGATTTGTATGACCCAGATAAGCATGATTTGCTCACAGCCGCATCGTGTACCACTAACTGTTTAGCCCCTGTGATAAAGGTTCTGAATGAAAAGGTGGGAATTGTTCATGGCTCTATGACAACAATTCATGATATTACCAATACACAAACTATTATTGATAAAGGTCATCAAGATTTACGCCGTGCGCGTGCCTGTGGTGAGTCTTTAATTCCTACCTCATCTGGTTCAGCCAAGGCCATCATTCAGATATTTCCTGAGCTGGAAGGTAAGTTAAATGGCATGGCCGTTCGTGTGCCTTTGTTAAATGCTTCTTTAACGGACCTTGTTATAGAGGCTGCACGCCCTGTTACTGTAGATGAGATTAATGGCTATTTTAAAGAAGCGGCAGAAGGAGAATTAAGGGGTATTTTAGGTTATGAGGAACGCCCTTTGGTGTCAGTAGATTATAAGGATGACCCACGTTCTGGCATTGTCGATGCTTTGTCTACGATGGTTATTGACGGTACTCAGGTAAAGGTACTTATTTGGTACGATAATGAATGGGGTTACGTGAATCGTATGATGGAATTTGCCGATAAAGTTGCGAAGCATTTGTGATAGATACTAATAACTGTGTAATGCAGGAATAAAGTACGTATAAAATGAATGAGCATTTGAAGAACTATTTGGTTGTTACCGCTGGATATTGGACGTTTACCTTAACCGACGGTGCAATTCGCATGCTGGTGGTGTTGTATTTCCACATGCTTGGTTATTCTCCGTTCGAAGTAGCAATGCTCTTTTTGTTTTATGAATTCTTCGGTATTGTCACTAATCTGGTGGGTGGCTGGATGGCCGCTCGCCTCGGTTTAAATGTGACGATGCACCTTGGTATGGCAATGCAGGTTATTGCGTTGCTGATGCTGACAGTACCTGATTTATGGTTGTCCGTCACGTATGTGATGGTGGCACAGGCTTTGTCTGGTATTGCCAAAGATTTGAATAAAATGTCAGCAAAAGCCAGCGTGAAAACTTTGGTTTCTCAGGATGCTGAGTCGATCTTATTCAAATGGGTGGCTATTTTAACGGGTTCTAAAAATGCACTCAAAGGGATGGGCTTCTTTTTGGGCGCGTTGCTGTTAGAAGTAGTAGGATTTCGTATTGCATTGGCTATTCTGGCTGGTGGCTTGTTTATTGTCTTGATCGTAACGTGGGTATTGTTACCTCATGAAATAGGTAAAGCCAAATCAAAACCTAAATTTACTCAGATTTTCTCAAATATTCCTGCAATTAATTGGCTGTCTGCGGCACGTTTCTTTTTATTTGGTTCGCGAGATGTCTGGTTTGTCGTTGCTTTGCCTGTTTTCTTTTATGAGGTATTGCATTGGGACTTTATGAAAATAGGGAGCTTTATGGCGTTGTGGGTGATTGGTTACGGTATTGTGCAAGCGAGCGCACCAATGATTCTCAAAGACCATCAACCAACAGGGCGAACAGCATTGTGGCTGGCGTTTATTCTGGCTGTTATTCCTGCTTGTATTGCGCTGGCAATTAATACATTTTTCAATACAGAAAATACGGGTAATGTAACTTGGATTGTTGTTATAGGCTTGCTGGTTTTTGGTGTTATCTTTGCAATAAATTCTGCGGTACATTCCTATCTGATTCTTGCTTATTCAGATAATGATAAAGTTTCCATGAATGTTGGGTTTTACTATATGGCGAATGCTGGAGGGCGTCTTACTGGAACGATGCTTTCCGGTTTGATCTATCAACTGTATGGTTTGGTAGGTTGTTTATGGATGTCGGCCTGTTTTATTTTAATAACCGCTGTTTTATCTTTGGCTTTACCAAAAAGGGTTTATTCAAATTGAGGCACGCCTGAGAACTACTAGCGTGATTCTTATCTCAGGCGATAGGCAATGGGTATGATGTAGTTGATAAAGTTTTTATTTAAGGCAGGCGGTATGGGTGGAAAACGTCCTACTTTTTTTACCGCAGATAATGCTGCCTTATCAAGACTTTGTACTCCTGAGGATTGATGTATCCGTAACTTTGAAAGTGTGCCATTTTTACTAATGGTAAATGCTACTTTAACAATACCTTCATCACGCCTTCTTTTGGCATTCCTCGGGTACCTTTTCTTTTTTTCTATTTTTTGCCTTATTATTCTTTGATAGTTTTTTTCAATATTAGGGTTAACTGATGCTGCCGGCCTTCCAACCCGAGAACTGGGGGCTTGTTTAACTGCTTTTCTTTGTGCTTGGTTTGCAGGCACAGACTTACGAGCAGTCCCTGTTCTTGGCGTTGCTCTTCTTGCCGGTTGACGAACCGGAGCTCTATTTTTAGTAACAGGTCTTCTTGGTGTTACTGCTCTCTTTTTAACAACAGGTTTTCTTTTTACTACCGGCTTTTTCTTGGGTTTAGGTTGTTTTTTAACAATTTTTTTCTTTTTAACAACTTTCTTCTTCTTTTTAATTTTTTTCTTCTTTTTTACGATTTTTTTCTTAATGGGAGGAGCAGGCGGTGGTTTAACAGGTTCAACAACAGGTTCAACAACAGGTTCAACAACAGGTTCAGCGACAGGTTCAGCGACAGGTTCAGCGACAGTTCAGCGACAGGTTCAGCGACAGGTTCAGCGACAGGTTCAGCGACAGGTTCAGCGACAGGTTCAGCGACAGGTTCAGCGACAGGTTCAGCGACAGGTTTTGGTGATTCCGCTTTAAACATGGACATTTCCATGCTTATACTCTCAGGTTTTGGAGGCGGTGGTGGAATCTCCTGCTTTAAAAAATAGCTGAGGGCTGCTCCATGAATGAGCAGTGATAATGTCAGGCCAAAAATAGAGCGAAAAGTAAACAAGAGGGCTTACTGCTGTTTGGTTATGATTGAGAATTTAGCAAGCTGTAACTGTTTAAATGTATCAATTACAGTAACAAATTGTCCAAATTTAACATTATGATCAACACGCAGGTTGATTGGTGTCATTTTATCAATACTAGATAATTTATCTTTAAGTTGCTCTGATGCAATCTGAGTATCATCAAAATACATGACAGAGTCTTTATCAATTGCAATTTCAATGACTTTGTCATCATTAACTACTTCATTGGTTGAAGACTTTGGAACATCAATATTCAATTTACTCGATACAACAAAAGTTGCTGTGGTTAAAACAATCGCAAGGAGTACCAGCATAATGTCGATAAACGGAATAACATTAATAGATTCAAAGCGACGCATTTTTTGCTTCTCCAGCACTCGTTGCTAAGGAAGATTTTTTGTGATTCTCTTTTTTCCAGCGCGTAATAATGATATCTACTTTTCTTAATAAGGCGTTGTAAATCATAATGGCAGGGATGGCTACGAGTAAGCCACCAGCAGTTGCTTTCAACGCAAGCGATAAGCCGAGCATTATGGCGCTGGTATCAATTTCTCCCCCTTTTCCCAAGTCATTAAAGGTGATTAAAATTCCCAATACAGTTCCTAATAAGCCAATGTAAGGTGCGTTTACCCCAATAGATGAAATCGTTGTGAGTCCGCGCGTTAAGGAAATCTGTAAGTCCTCCTCAATGTCGAAAGCATGTGTTTTAACGCGCATGAAGTAAATCCAGCGTTCGAGTGCAAACCATACAATGATGACACTCATCATCCCCAGTATTCCGAAAACACCGTAATCCAGGTTAACTTTAAGAAATTCGATCATTTTGGTAGACCTTTAAGAAAGCTTGTATTTTATGAGATAACGATTATCATTTGCAAGATTTTAAAGAATAAATTTAATGGGTTTTTTGTAAGCAATAATGACAGGATAGATACCTAGCGTAATTATACTTCTTTGTGCAAAGGTCTCTATTAATAATTCTTTTGACGAAGAAGTAATTTAGGCTGGTTCTACGTCTAATCTTGGTTGAATAACAGATAGATAATGCTGATAGTTTTAAGGTGATTTTATGATACGTATTTTTGTAGTTCTGTTTTTAGTGATTGCAGGAGGGCAGGTTTTTGCCACAGAAGAAAATGTTGTTAATATCTATTCATCAAGACAGTCGCAATTAATAAAACCGGTATTAAAGGCTTTTACGAAGGATACAGGGATTAAGGTTAATCTTATCACGGGTAAAGATGATACCTTGATAGAAAGAATAAGGCGCGAAGGAATAAATTCACGGGCAGATATCTTGTTGACTGCAGATGCAGGTAGGCTGTCTAGGGCCAAGCAAGCTAAAATTTTTCAACCCATTAAATCGGCAAAATTACTCCGTAATATTCCGGCTAATTTAAGGGATCCTGATAATACGTGGTTTGGCTTAACATATCGATCGCGAGTAATATTTTATTCAAAAAGTAGAATTAATCCAGGTCAACTATCTACTTACGAAGATTTAGCAGATCCTAAATGGAAGGGGCGTATTTGTGTGCGTTCATCTAATAGTATTTATAATCAATCGTTAGTGGCATCCATGATTGCAGCAAAGGGAGTACCTTATACAGAAAAATGGGTGTCGGGACTGGTGAGTAATTTTTCTAGAAGGCCTCAAGGTGGTGATCGTGATCAAATAAAGGCGATAGCAGCGGGAGTTTGTGATATTGCTATTGCAAACACGTATTATTATGCCCAAATGTTATTTGGTGGTGATAAGCGCCTAAAAGGAGCTGCTGAGCAGGTAGGTATCTTTTGGCCTAATCAGCAGGATCGTGGAGCACATATCAATATCAGTGGAGCAGGCGTAACAGCAGCAGCCAAGCATAAAGCCAATGCTGTTAAGTTATTAGAATATATGCTTGAAGATGTGGTGCAGGGTTGGTACTCCACGGTTAATGGTGAGTACCCTGTAAAACCAGGTGTTCCTGCAGACGCTCGTTTACAAAAATGGGGAAGGTTTAAAACAGATGCATTAAATTTATCGAGTTTGGGACGTTTCAATGCATTAGCTGTTAAAGCGATGGATAAAGGTCGCTGGCGCTGATTTTTTTGCATTATTTTCATGATGAGGGAATTGTTTGAAGGTGATTTAAGTAATCAAAGTTGACTTATATAATAATGATTATCATAATTGTGAGATTTGTTATTCGATATTTTTGATGGTATTTTCAATACTCACTTAGTGTTAGTGATAAGTGTTTTCTCGCAGTCCTTTGTATGAATTAAGTAGTAAAAGAATGATGGGAAAGTACATTTCAAGGTATATCATAAAGTTAAGAAAATAGAGTGACTATTGGTGTTTTTTAGAAAGTCTGTCATTTCTGTTTATCTCTATTTGTCGAATAAAATATTCTCCCAATTTTTAGAGTTTTATCCCTATGAAAAAAAATGCCAAAGAGCAAATGCTGTTAAGTCTGAGAAAACCCATTATTACACCATCTAATAGCACTTTGATGCTTACTGCAACTGCAGCGGCTCTTATGAGTACAGCAACTGCAACAGCCCAAGAAGAAAGTGTTGATGAATTGAGTGTAATTAAAGTTGAAGAAAAAGATCAGCGTGAAAACCCTTATGAAGAAGTGGGTGCACCTTATAAGGCAAGAATTTCTGGGGATGAACGTCGTGTTAAAGATATAGCCGACACACCACAGGATATTACCGTCCTTACTCAAACCCAAATTAAAGATTCAGGTCTTTCAGATTTAAAAGATATTCTTCAAGCACAACCCGGCATCACCTTGGGAACGGGTGAGAATGGTAATTCGTTTGGTGATAGATACATTATTCGTGGGCATGAAGCACGCAGTGATGTTTTTGTCGATGGTGTTCGTGACCCAGGAATGACAACGCGTGAAAGTTTTGCCACAGAGCAGGTTGAAATTAGTAAAGGCCCAAGTTCTACCTTTGCAGGCCGTGGTTCAACAGGCGGAGCAATAAACAGTGTGACGAAACAGGCCAGTTCAGAATATGATTTCAATGAATTTTTGGTAGGTCTTGGCACTGATGCACATAAGCGTGTTACTTTGGATGCCAATAAAAGAGTTAACGATAATGTGGCTTTACGAGCAAACCTCTTACGCGCAGGTCGAGATGTTCCTGATCGTGCTCCTGCTGATAAAGCGCGTACAGGTGTTGCATTATCGGGAAATTTTCGTGCGAATAAGAAATTAAACTTCATAACAGATGTTTACTATTTTAAGGCTGAAGATAAACCTGATTTGGGTAGTTTTATTGATTCAGGGACGGGAAAACCGTATGAGGATATTCCTGCTTATGTACAAGATAGTGATTTTTTAAATTCAGAGGTTAAGACTCTAACATTTGCTACAAGCTACGACTTTAATGTCGATATACGTCTTAAGAATACCTTGCGTTATGGTGAAACAGATAATAGCTATGTAACAACCAGCGCACATGGTTCAACTCGTGATGAAACGGATCCGGATGCTCCTGGAAAGCGTACGATTATTCTTGACTCACATGAAGGCTGGCAGGATGTTGATTACCTTGTTAATCAAACCAATGTGTTCATTGATAAAGAGTTTGGGAAAACCAGACATCAGTTTGTCGTTGGTTTTGAGTATTCAGATATGAATGTACTCAATGGTAAATACAATTTAACCAATAATGGAGCATCTAATTGTATTGTTGACGGGCGGCGTGGGGCTACAGAAGCTCAGTGTTTGTTGGATGCTAATGGGAACACGGTTGATAATATCGGTGGTCTTTTAGATAGAGTAATTACGAAAGGAGATTTTGACTCTGATTATTCTGTAGAGACACTGTCATTTTCCGCTATGGATACCATTACTTTTAATGATTATTGGTCGTTGTTTTTAGGTATGCGGATTGATGACTTTGATTACAAAAATGATGTTGTCGCTCAAGGAGAAACAGAAGCCGTTAGATATGCTTATTCTGATACCTTGTTCAATGGGCACATCGGTGCGGTTTATCATTTTAATGATAGCCTTAATACTTATGTAACCTACAGCACAGCGAGTAATATTAACGGAGGCGAGTCCGATACTGCGGGTTGTGGCTATGGTGGCGTATGTAGCTCTGCATCAAGTATTAAAAATAGTAAGCCAGAGAATGTTGAAAGTATCGAAGTGGGTACCAAGTGGAACACAATGGGCGATCAGCTTCTTTTAACTGCTGCGGCGTTTCAAATTACTAAAAGTAATGTCCTGGAAAGTAAGCAAGGCTTTGATTACGATGCAGGCGATGGTTTGTTAGATAACGGTAAGAATCGAGTTCGAGGATTAGAAGTGTCTGCTGTTGGTAATATTACCGAAAAATTAAGTACGCAGTTTGGTGCAGCTATTATGGATTCGGAAGTATTGAAATCGGATGTTTTACTTTTCACTGGGGAAAGTCCGGTAGGAAAATCATTGAGTAATTTTGCAGAGAAGAGTTTATTCCTCCAGTTATCTTATAAGGCAACACCTAAATTAACATTGGGTGGTGGTGTGAAGTACAAAGATGAAATGTATGCAGGGCAACCTGATACAGCAAACGATGGATTATATAAAATACCAGCTTCAACTGTTGCTAATGCATTTGTTAAGTATAATGTGAGTAAAAATATTGGCCTAAGTTTGAACGTGAATAATGTTTTTGATAAAGATTATTACACAGCGGGCTATCGCAATGGTGCTATGTTGTATAAAGGTGATGCGCGTAATGCAACACTGTATTTTGATTATGAGTTCTAATCATTAATTTTGCTTGTAATAAATGGTGTAATGTTAAACAGAAGGTTACTTTTTTAATTGGGCCTTCTGTTTTTTTGTTTTAGGCTAATGGGTCATTTGGTTATAAAAATCCAGTGAAGAATAAAATACAATCCATTCCTGCTAACCTTGTTAGTGTTCAGGATTATGAACGCTCATTTTCTGACTATATTCCTCATGAGGTCTATGAGTATATTGCAAGTGGTGTAGCTGATGACATTAGCCTGTCTAATAATCGTCGTGCATTTGATAGAATTTGTTTGAATAGACGCGTGTTAGCTGATTTCTCTTATGCATCTACGCGCACTCAAGTACTGGGTCGATCAGTAAAATACCCCATTATGTTAGCTCCAGTTGCGCATCAAAAATTAGTACATCCAGAAGGGGAAATCGCAACGGCTGAAGCAGCAAATGTTTTAGAGCTTGGTTTTATAGGCAGTACGTTATCATCAGTCTCACTTGAAGATGTTGCGAATACTTTGCAAGGTGAAAAATGGTTTCAGCTTTATATTCAAGATTCTCGTGATACTACGGCTTCATTGATACAGCGTGCTGAGAATGCAGGTTATAGCGCCATTGTTGTTACGGTGGATGCGAGTATTAATGGCTTAAGAAATAGAGTACAACGAGCAGGTTTTTTGTTACCTGTTGGGATGGAAGCTAATCTGGTTGACTACCACTATCCAGCAGCACAAAGTATTGCTGCTGATGAAAGCATTATTTTAAATGGAATCATGCGAGATGCTCCAACATGGCAAGATATTGAATGGTTACAATCTCAAACACGATTACCCATTATCTTAAAAGGTATCACACATATCGAAGATGCAACTATGGCAAAAGACTTGGGTATGGCAGGTGTTGTTGTTTCCAATCATGGTGGTCGTACGCTTGATGGTGTTCCTGCAGCAATTGATGTGCTCGCTGATATTAGGGCTGCGGTGGGTGATGAATTTACGGTACTATTTGATAGTGGTATACGGCGAGGCTCGGATATCTTTAAGGCACTGGCATTGGGAGCAGACAGCGTTCTCATTGGTCGGCCACAACTGTATGGGTTATCAGTTGCCGGCGCATTGGGTGTGGCACATATTCTTAAGCTATTAATCGAAGAATTTGAAGTTACTATGGCATTGATGGGGTGTGCGACAATCGACCAAATAACAAAAGATACCCTTTATTCAAAGCAAAATTATAGGCAAACTTAAAAGTTATAAAGCATGTTACTCCCTATTCTAGACGTATTAAGCAAGGACGAAGTACAACAATTTCGAGAGCACATCAATCTTGCGCCTTGGGAAGATGGTAAACTGAGTGCAGGTAGTCAAGCTGCTGCTGTTAAGTCAAATCAACAACTTGATGATAAAAGTGAATTAGCCCAATCTTTGAGTGATACGTTATTACATCGTTTGAGGACTCATCCAACGTTTGTATCTGCAACCTTACCTTTTAAAATATACCCTCCTAAGTTTAATCGTTATCAAAAGGGTGGGAGTTATGGCTTGCATATCGATAGTGCTATTATGACAACACCTAATCAGGAAACAATCCGGACAGATATTTCAGCGACTCTTTTTCTTTCTGAGCCCGATGAATATGAAGGTGGCGAATTGATGATAGAAACACAGTATGGCGCTCAGGAAGTGAAGCTTAATGCAGGTGACTTAATTGTTTACCCTTCAACAAGTTTGCATAAAGTACAGTCGGTCACAAAAGGTAGTCGGATATGTGCATTTTTATGGGTGCAGAGTTTGGTAAAAAATAGTCAATGTCGTGAAATCTTGTTTGAGTTAGACCAGTCTATTCAAGTACTAACAATGGACAGAGGGTCTGATGATGCAGAAGTCAGCAGACTAAGTGGCATATATCATAACTTAGTTAGACAATGGTCAGAGTGCTAGCATATCGACATTGAATAAAAAAAGAATAAAAAGTACAAGCATGATTTTTCTTGCTTTTGAAGAACATAATGTAGCTCTTGATGCTCGGAGCATAGCCACTTGCAATAGATAAATTGGCGTCCTATATTGCCCGATCCAGAGCCATCGCCTCGGGTATAGCTTCTTTGTATAAGGTAATTGCCATGAACTAATTGATACGTTAGTCGTCAAACACTGGACGGCAGTTTCCTAAAACTGCCATACTATTATAAGGCTTTGATAAACTTACTGGACGTGTCAAATTCGAGGTGCCCGTGCCCGGTGCACAGAAAGCAGAGTTTACACGGAGTAAATGAGCATTTCGAGCACCGCGCAACGCAGGAATTGGTTCGCGCAGGTGGTTTGCAAAGCCTTCTATTACTCATCCTATAATAAGAGGTCTTTGTACGATAAAGATATGGTGGATAAAAATAGCTTGAATTTCCCAGCTTTTCTCTCGCCATACTTTTTGCTCAAAGGTCTCATAAATACAAAAGACCGAATATGAAAAAACGTAGTTTACTGTTTATTGCTGTACTCATTGCTCCTATCGCTATAGCCGCCACCGTGTTACGCACCGATACAGGCTTTTTCTACCCCGCGGATATGCCGCACTCAGAGTCGATTTATTACGGCTGGTTTGATCGCAACCCGAATGTCGCCAACGGTTGTCACCTGGCGATGGATTACAAAAAAAATATCGGCGACCCTATTTATGCCATCGGAGAGGGCGTGGTCGAACGGCTTAGTGAACAAGTCCCGTTTTTTGGTAGCGATGACGGCACACCAGGTGGTGCGATGATTATTCGCCACACCACAAAGGAGGGTAAAAAATTCTGGGCACTTTATGGGCACCTGCAAAAAATGAGTGTTGTTGTGGGTGACTCTGTTATTGGTGGACAGAAAATTGCCGAAATTGCACCTTATCGCTCAGTTTATGGCGATGTCACCTACCACCTGCCGCATCTACATTTTGGCATTAATACCAAGTACGCATCCTACACAGGTTACACCCTGCCTGACTGTCAAGATCAGATCGGTTTTGTGAATCCAGAAAACTTTATGCGTACCCACAATGCGCCTCCACTACCGAGTGAGACATGCAAAGCAAATACAGACCAGCTAAATGCCAATGAAAACACCATTGTTACAACAGCCTCGGTGTTAAACAATGACACTGATTACAATGGCGATACGCTTCGTGTGTTGCATGCAGATACGCTGAGTAGTCATGGAGGGGCAGTACAAAATAATGGTGATGGCACTTTCACGTATACGCCTGCATTGGATTTCTTTGGTACTGATCAGTTTGCTTATACCATAACGGACGATAATGGTTGTGAAAGTACTGCCCAAGTGCTTATTCAAGTGGAAGAAGAGGTTGAGCCAGAAACCGAAACAGGAGCTGAAACAGGCACCGAAACAGGAGCTGAAACAGGCACCGAAACAGGAGCTGAAACAGGAGCTGAAACAGGCACCGAAACAGGAACTGAAACAGGAACTGAAACAGGAACTGAAACAGGAACTGAAACAGGAACTGAAACAGGAACTGAAACAGGAACTGAAACAGGCACTGAAACAGGCACTGAAACAGGCACTGAAACAGGCACTGAAACAGGCACTGAAACAGGCACTGAAACAGGCACTGAAACAGGCACTGAAACAGGAACCGAAACAGGAACCGAAACAGGAACCGAAACAGGAACCGAAACAGGCACCGAAACAGGCACTGAAACAGGCACTGAAACAGGAACCGAAACAGGCACCGAAACAGGCACTGAAACAGGAACTGAAACAGGAACTGAAACATCAAGCTCTACGCCAAGCGAACCCGTTACGCCAGCGCCTGTTACCCCTGAATCTGAGACGATAGAACCTGAAACAGAATCAGAAGACAACCCAGAGACAGAAGTTCCTACTAATCCTGAAGCTGGGAGTAGCAACGAAACAGAAACAGACCAAGCTGTTTCTAATTCATCAGGTGCGGGAAGCTTTGGAGGTGTTCTGCTAACGTTATTGTTTGGATTAATGGTGATAAACAGGAAGAAAAGCAGATATTAATACTGTATTTCAATCAATATTCACTCAAGCCACCCCCATACTTATAGGCACTTTTATTTATTAGTCCCTATTTTATGAGGTCTTTGTACAAAGAGATATGATGGATAAAAGTGGCTTGAGTATCTCAGTTTTTTTAAAAAATACGGGCAATAGCCCTGCTATTAAGCGCCCTTCAGATAATGTATAGATGATTTTAAGGAAGGCTTTGCAAAACCACCTGCGCGAGCCGATTTCTGCGTTGCGCGGTGCTCGAAATGCTCATTTACTCTGTGTAAACTCCGCTTTCTGTGCGCCGTGCGCCTTGAAATTGACATGCTCGGTAGGTTTATCAAAGCCTTCTTAAAGTGATTAAACCAGTTTAATGTTGTCTTTCTCTATAAGGATGAGGCGTCGTTTATATAATGCGCCTAGGGCTTTTTTATAGGCTTTTTTGCTTACGTTAAATTGCGCATAAATATCATCAGGTGAACTTTTATCGGTAAGTGATGAAGTACCGCCTTGCTCTTTTATGTAATTGAGTATTCGATTGGCTAAGTCTGTGCGTGTTTTTTCTGAAGGTAGGTTTAGACTCAGATCGAGTTTATTATCAGGGCGTACTGTCTTGATAAAGCCTTTGAGTTTGTCACCAACTTTTAAGGCTTGTGATAGTTCGCTTTTGTACAGTAAGCCCACGTATGTTGTTCCTACAACGGCTTTATAGCCTAGCTCTGTTTCTGCATAAATCATTAGGTCTACGGCTTGTCCGGCTCGATGTGAGTGTGATTTTTCAAGTAAAAACTTATCCAGCTTGGATGAGGCCATAATACGTCCACTGTGTTCATCAAGATAGACTCGAACCACGTAGGATTTGCCTTTTTCCATTTTTACATCTTGTTCAGCATAGGGTACAAACAGGTCTTTCATTAGACCAATATCCATAAATGCACCGACCTTGTTTACATCAACCACTTTAAGGAATGCGCATTCATCCACTTGGGCTAGTGGCGTTTCTGTGGTTGCAATGATGCGGTCTTCTGAGTCGTAGTAGATGAATACTTTGAGTAAATCATCAACTTTACAGTCTTCTGGTTCATAGCGTTTTGGTAATAAGATTTCATCCGTTTGTGAACTGGCAGACAGATAAGCGCCAAAAGGTAAACGTTTTACAACACGTAATACATTGGTTCGGCCAATTTTGACGCGTTTAAATAGATGAAGATTGTCAGTGTTTTCCTCAGTCAACGCTTCGGTCAATGGTTGTTCGGTAAAGGAGGTTTCAACGGGTTTCTTTGTTGATGTTTGAGGTGTAGATTTACCTCCCTTTATACCGCCGTAGTGGCTTCTACTCATTAGCGTCACCTTTGTTTTTCTTTGGTAGAACACGTGTATACAGTGAGCGCCCGTCTATTTTTGTGGGTTTTGTTGAAGGTGCTTCTTTTGGTTTTTTTGTTTCTGATTTGATAGGCTTGGCAGATTTTAAGGGCTTATCTTTTTTAGGAGCTGCTTTTTTGGGTGTTGTTTTTTTTGCAGTCTCTTTTTTGGGCGCAGGTTTTTCCGCAACCATTTTTTTGTACATGCTGTGGTCTGCTTTTGGTGCTTTGTCTTGTTTAATATCGCTAGTTCTGGGGCTGTCTTTTGCTTTAGCTGTTTCTGCAACGGCTGGTTTTTTTATGTTGCCGTAAAGTGATAGTGTTTCTGCCGATGTTGTTGCAGGTTTAGTGGTGTTTGAATTTTTATTCAGTGCTTTTAGCTTGGCTTTTTTAGAGAGTTTGTTTTTCTTGTGTTTCGGTTTCTTCTTTTTCTTAATGCTGATAGGTGTTTCAGGTGCGGTGGCATCAGCTTCAAAACCTTTGATTTGCTCGCGTTCTAAACGTATACCATTGCGCTTTTCTATCACAGTGAAATGTTGGTATTCATCATGTGAAATTAATGAAATTGCCATACCATCTTCGCCAGCTCGACCTGTTCTACCGATCCGGTGTGTATAGTCGTTGGGTGAGCGCGGTAATTCATAATTGATGACACAGGGTAGTTCCTCAATATCAATGCCTCGTCCTGCTACATCGGTGGCAATGAGTACTCTGCTTGTGCCGGCTTTAAAATCACGCAATGCGCCAGCTCGTGCATATTGGTGTTGATTGCCGTGCATTGCGCGGGCTTCGACACCCAGTTTTTCCAGCTTCATAACCAAGTTATCACAACTGCGTTTGGCGCTACAAAATACCAGTACTTGTTTCCAGTCATTGGTTTTTAATAAATGGGCTAATAATTCTGGTTTTTGTTGCTGATTAACGGTGATAACACGCTGTTCGGTATTTACATCATCGTATAAATCATCCACATTGATGATTTTAGGCTCATTCATTATTTTGCGAACGAGCTTGCGGATGCTAGGGGGAAAGGTTGCGGTGAACATCAGGTTTTGTCTGCCCGCAGGAAGCTTGGCTATGATTTGATCTAGTTCTTCGGCAAAGTCGCCTTTCATAAGGCGATCTACTTCATCAATTACGAGTGTTTTCGTTTGGTGTAATAAAATGGCATTATTTTTTTCTAAATCGAGTAAGCGCCCGGGAGTTGCCACTAATACATCTGCACCACCACGTAAGCCAATCATTTGTGGGTTAATTTTGACACCACCAAATACGCTGAGGCATTTAACTTTAGGTTCGATATTAATGGAAAATCGCTCAAATTCTTCACGAATTTGAATGGCTAATTCGCGTGTGGGTACGAGGATTAATACGCCAACCACATTGGATTTATCCAGACGTTGTTTCTTTGCTATTTTGGCGGCTTTTTGTCGCAGTATTTTTTCTAATAAAGGGAGTACAAAAGCGGCAGTTTTGCCTGAGCCTGTTTCGGCACGTGCCAGAACGTCTTTACCATTAAGGATTGCAGGTATTGAGTCATTCTGTACATCCGTAGGTTCTGTAAAACCAGCTTTTTGAATGGCCGAATAAATCGAAGGAGATAGAGTAAACGACTTAAAGTCAGCTTTGTTGGGTGTATTTTTCATGGGTACTCGTGGGTATCAGGGAGATCTGGCAGAAGGTAGAAAACTGGCTTCTGCCTAAAATAAAATTAGAGTGCTATTCTAACGTAAAATCGGGATGACTATCATAAAAACCTTACTTAACCACAATAAAACCTTAGCTATCACTTGTAACGATTAGGTAAAGCCACCCCCCTACTTATAGGCTGTTTTTATCAGCGATTTAAGCTATTTGCTAAAAGTAAAAAAAAGAGAAAACTGTAGCGATTTGGATTACACTCGTTGCCGTAAATATTATCAAAAAAGGTGAAAAAATGAAATCTGAAGTATTTGTAAAAAGTACCGACCAGCGTTATACGCAGATGATGACAATGGGTAATCATACCCTGATAGCAGATGAACCTACAGACCTGGGTGGGGATGATAAAGGTCCGTCACCTTTTGATTATTTACTATCTGCTTTGGGGAGTTGTACCTCTATTACCTTGAGCATGTACGCAGAACGTAAAGAAGATATTAGGCTTGATTTAATTACGGTTCATTTGACATATGTTCCAGCAAATCGCTCTGAGGGGACTAACCCAGGTATTATTCGAAAAATTCATTTAGAGGGGGATTTTACGGATGAGCAGGAACAGCGAATGTTGGAGATTGCAGACCGTTGCCCCGTTCACAAAACCTTGAAGTCAACGATTGATATCACGAGTAGTTTAGCCTGATTCATGCTCTAATAGAGGCATAAAATTATCGAGATTGTGCAATGAAAGCAGGGTATTTGGCTATTGAAGCGCCTCCACAGGGCATAGGTGGAACGGGTGTCATAAAGATGTTGAGTTGGGATGAGCTTCCGCAGTCTGATAAAGACGAGAGTGCTGTGGGGGCAGGATTTCCTGAGAATGTCCGTTATGTTGCACGATTCAACGATATTCTTGCTGCTACTATGCATTTTCATAATGGCTTACGTAAGAATTTGGAAGACATTAATACGCATGTGTATCGTACCGAGCTAACCCATGCTATTGCTGTGATAGAAGCAGAAAGTGATTTGCGACATGAGCGTATCTGGATTGATCCAACAATCAGTCAGGGTGATTTAGAGGCTATCAAGCAAGATGCGGAAAAAATTCGTACAAAGAAGAATAAAATTAATCGTGTAATTAAAATTGTGGGCTATTTGGCGATTGGATTGTTAATTTTTAATGCCATCGCATCTATGTTGTAACAGATGGTTTTGCAAAGCCTTTCTTCCAAGTAAAACAAATAATAAAAACCCCCTATAAGTTAGGGGGTGGCTTTGGTGTGCAATCTGTTCGGTTGTATTTAACCGTGATCGTGTCCACATCCGCCGGGTGCATGTGGGTGGCCGTGTTCAATTTCTTCTTCAGTTGCATCACGAACATCTAATACTGCAACATCAAAGTGCAAGGTTTCACCTGCTAGTGGGTGATTAGCATCAATTTTTACCATGTCACCATCAACATCCGCGATAGTGATGATTTGTGTTCCCTGAGCCGTTTGCGCATGAAATTGTGCGCCGGGAACTAGGTTTTCATCGTCAATGCCTTCAAACATAGTGCGTGGAACTGCTTCAGTTAAATTAGGGTCACGCTCACCGTATGCGTCTTCTGGTGCAACAATTAGGTTGAAACTATCATTGGCTTCTTTATCTTCTAGGGCTTTTTCCAGACCCTTAATAATTCCACCTGTGCCGTGCATATACATAAATGGTGATTCAGTGTCGGCTTTATCTAATATCGCACCATCATCATTTTTAAGGGTATAAGTTAATGAAGCAATTTTGTTGTCACTAATTTTCATGGTTGTTCCATAGGGTTTTAAAGGTGATGAATTCTGCCATAAATCCATCATAATTTATAGTGTTACATGGTATCCTTCTACTCCTTTGGGTATGGCTTGGGGATTTGTCTGAATGTCATTTAAGCGTGGGCTTTATTCTTTACTGCTCTATCTAATTGCTCCGCTTGTTGTGTTGCGACTGTTTTGGCGTAGTCGGTCTAATTCAGCCTATAGAAAAAGGATTGCAGAGCGTTTTGGCTTTGTCTCCTGTGTCGCTGATTCACCTATTATCTGGTTACACGCCGTGTCGGTAGGAGAGTCTATTGCGGCGAAACCCTTGGTTGAATGGCTGCTTGAAAAATACCCCAATTATCGGGTGCTAGTGACGACAACGACCCCCACAGGTTCTGATCAAGTGATATCGCTGTTTGGTAATCGAGTCTCTCATGTCTATTTTCCTTATGATTTACCTGATGCGGTTACACGTTTTATCACAAGGCTTAACCCCAAATTGTTGATCGTGATGGAAACTGAAATATGGCCAAATTTGTATGCTGGGTGTTTTCAGCGTTCTATTCCCATTCTCATTGCGAATGCACGTTTGTCAGAAAAGTCTACACAGGCCTATTTAAAAATCAGGGGCTTAGTAAAAGAAACCTTATTCCGAGTAAATTATATTGCCGTTAGATCAGAAATAGATTCAGCAAGGTTTTTGGCACTAGGCGCACGTTCAGAGCAAATTGAAATTGTGGGTAATATTAAGTTTGATATTCAACTGGATCAACAGCAGATTGACACAGGTCAGCAAAGACAAAAAGTCTGGGGTGCAGACCGACCTGTGTGGGTGGCTGCGAGTACGCATAAAGGTGAAGATGAAATTATTTTGGCTATCCATCAGGCACTGTTGAAAGATATTCCTAATTTATTGTTGGTCATTGTACCAAGGCATCCAGAGCGTTTTGCGGATGTTGATTTGTTGTGTATGGATTTTTCGGCAAAGACTAAAAAAACGTATCAGCGCCATAGCTTACAGGCACATTATCAGGATACCTCTGTGAGTTTAATTCTTGGTGATTCGATGGGTGAATTACAATCTTGGTATGCGGTGGCGAATGTTGTTTTTATTGGTGGAAGCTTAGTAAATACAGGTGGGCATAACCCATTAGAAGCAACAGTTTTAGGTGTTCCGGTTGTGAGTGGCAAATACATGTTTAACTTTGCTGATATTGCAAGGCAGCTGACAGAAGAGGGTTTGATGACCTTGTGTGAGAATGAAGCAGAGCTTAAAGCATCACTTGCTATTTGGTTGGCTGACGATGTATCAATAGATCAGAGAACTAAATTTATAAATCAATCAAAGCAATTCGTGCAGCAACACAGAGGTGTTACTGCACGCTTGGGTCATTTAATTTCTAAGCTAATGTGATATGGTTTTTTTAAGCGCTTCTTGCATCCTTTGTATTTCTGCCGCATCTTTGGCATCTTCCTCTAAGCGTTTTGCTATTTTTTCTTCCATGATTTCTTGTGGCGTTTTCAGAATTTTATTTTCTTCGCTTATTTTTTTAGGTTCTCCATCGTCTATTTCTTCTAAAGCCAGGTCGGCGAATGCTAAATCAATGGCAGCCTGCTCCTCTTCTGTGTTGTCATCAGAATCACTTGTCAAATTAGAATACGTGCTTTCCTCTAAGTTGAGCTTAACCTGCAAGTTGCTTGGTGAGTCAGCGTTTTTAAGTGCTTCTTCAAGAGATATGATGCCTTGTTTGTAAAGCTTATAGATATGGCTATCGAAGGTTTGCATGCCCAATTCTTCTGACTTTTCCATGATTTCTTTAATGGCCGATACATCACCTTTCATGATTAAGTCACGAATGGTTTTTGTGCCAATGAGTATTTCAATGGCGGCAACACGTTTACCATCAATCGTAGGGATTAATCGCTGTGAGATGAATGCCTGAATATTAAGACCAATATCCATTAATAATTGGCTATGACGTTCTTCAGGGAAAAAGTTGATGATTCTGTCTAATGCCTGATTGGCATTATTTGCGTGTAATGTTGATAGGCATAAATGACCCGTTTCGGCAAAGGCTAACGCATGTTCCATTGTTTCTTCGGTACGTATCTCTCCAATGAGGATGACATCAGGAGCTTGGCGTAATGTGTTTTCCAGAGCATCTTCATACGTATCGGTATCAACGCCTACTTCTCTTTGGCTAACTAAAGACTTTTTGTGAGGATGGACATACTCAATAGGATCTTCGATAGTCATGATATGACCCGCAGAATTTGAGTTTCTGTGGTCGATAAGTGCAGCTAGAGAGGTTGATTTACCAGAACCAGTTCCACCAACAAAAAGAATTAAGCCTCTCTTTTTCATGATTTGCTCTTTTAAAACTTCAGGCAGCCCTAAAACATCAGCGTTTGGTATATCGACTTTGATATTACGAATAACCATTGCAAGGTGGGTGCGTTGCTTAAATATATTGATACGGAATCTGCCGATATCAGGCTCATCTAAAGCAAGATTCATTTCTGGTTTATGTTCGAACTGCTCAAGTTGTTCATCATTCATCAGAAATCTTGCAATCTCGTTGAGTTGCTCTGAGGTCATTTTATTGCGGCTTAATGCCTTTAGCTCGCCATTGAATTTGGCAGAGGGGGGAGCGTTAAATGTTAAATAAAGATCAGAGCCATCATTTTTAACAAGAATACGAAGAAATTTTTTGAAGTCCACTTATCGATACCTATTTTAATTATTATTCACTGAGATCTCTACACGAAGAGTCTCTTGCTATTGGAATTGTTCAAAGGGCTAATTCGTGATTCTAAAATACAAACAGAATCGTGGTAAAGTGGATTCCGACTAGCTGTTAATCAGTACGTGAATTGCATGGTATTAGTACTTGACATCTTTGTACGGTTTGTACGAAGAGATATTACGGATAAAAAATAGTTTGAATTTCCCGGCTTTTTCCTAAATGCAGGAATTAAAAAAAGACAAAAAAAGTGCCCGTAAGTAGGGGGGTGGGTTTGAATGCAAAGGTCTCTTATTATTTTATTTCTGTTTAAATGCCTATAAGAGTAATTGTGAGTTTTCGTTGAAAGCTATGGGTTCTATGCTCCCAGAGAAAAAGTCCTTGCCATGTCCCTAAGCCTGATTTTCCCTGAGTGATTGGTAATGTAATTTCTGTTTGGGTTAGCATATTTCGTCCGTGTGCACTCATATCGTCTTCACCTTCGAGTGTGTGGTAGTACTCTGGATCGTTATCTGGAGAAAGTCTTTTGATAATAGTTTCAAGATCTTTTCTAACATCTGGGTCAGCGTTCTCAGTAATAATTAAAGAGGCACTTGTGTGATGAATGAAAACATGACAAGTGCCTGTTTTAAAGTTACTTTTATCTATAATGGACTCTATATTTTGAGTAATATCGTAAGTATTTCTACCGTGTGTATTTATTTGTAATGCGTATTGTTTAATTTTCATATTTATTTCATATTATTTTTGTTTAGTATCGGGTAATTGAGTATCATTCCGATCTTAGTCTAATAAAATAGACGGGTTGTTGAACTTAGGTAGTATACCGTAGTCTTTCTACTCAGAATTTTTGTTTTTAATTGATGGTTTATTAGACAGGAATGTCCTTGCTTATGACTCAAACACTTAGCGTATAAATTTGATAAGTGTTAGTATCGCGCGGGAGTTTGGTCGATTTATGTCTTGATGAGATGCAAGTCGGTTAATAAAGTTATTTATTTAGGGAAATCTACATAAAATCAGGGTAATAGCGTATCTATAAAACTTTTTTGATTTTTAAATCAAGGGAGCTGTTATTTTTATGTGTTATGTCTGTGATAAAAAATATCTCTATTTGGAATGTGTAAGTATTAAACTATAGGTTTTTTTGGGAGTGCGATCATTGTTTGCTAAGTTAAATATGGGTTTGTTAGGATTACTAAATTATAAAAAAATTAGTAATTATGTAGCGTTTGCTTTCACAGTTTCTCTGGTTTTTTCACCAAATGTTTACGCTGAGGAGTCTGCTCAGATTAATTTGCGTGATGTGGAAATTCCAACACTAATTGAAACGGTCTCAAGAATTACCGGCAAGAGTTTTATTATTGATCCACGGGTAAAGGGTAAAGTTACCGTAGTAACCAGTAGTGATATTGATAAAAATGAATTGTACGAGACATTTCTTTCGATTCTTCAGGTGCATGGTTTTTCTGCTGTTCCTTCAGGGGCAGGTAGTAATCTAGTAAAAGTGGTGCCTTCTAATCAGGCTAAACAGCAGCCTGTACCAGTGATCGGTGAAAAAGAAGAGCAAAGCACAAAGAAAAGTACCCGAAAATCAGATGAGCTAATCACTCGTGTCATTCGAGTCGAGCATGTTCCCGCTGCGATGTTGGTTCCAATTTTACGTCCTTTAGTGCCTAGTACTGGGCAGTTACAAGCTTATGGGCCGAGTAATACTATTCTCATTTCAGATAGAGCAGCAAATATTGAGCGTTTGATTAAAGTTATCAAACGCATGGATAGAGCAGACGATGAGGAGCTAGAAGTTATTCCACTGAAGTTTGCATCAGCTAAAGATTTAGCAGCGACTATTCAAAAATTACAGCAATCTACAGTTAAGGGTGCGCCAGCAAAAAATAAAATTTCAGCAGATAGCAGAACGAATAGTTTGTTAATTAGTGGTGATAAATCATCTCGACAGCAGGTTAGGAAAATTATTGCAAAATTGGACACGAATCAACCTCTTGAAGAGAAGACCAAGGTTATTTATTTAAAATATGCAAAGGCTGCGGATTTAGCGAAAGTCTTGACGGGTTTCTCTGCTGTTCAGAAAAAGACCAAGCCAACTAAGAAAGGGGCGGCTGGAACACAAAAAGCAGATGTTGATATTCAGGCTGATGAGGCCTCAAATTCATTGATTATTACTGCTGAACCGGATGTTCAAAGGAATCTGGCAAAAGTAATCAGTCGTCTGGATGTCCGTCGTGCTCAAGTTATGGTAGAAGCGGTGATAGCTGAGGTTTCAGCAGACTTATCCAAAACATTAGGTGCTAATTTGGGACTTTCGAGTACAGAGGGGATTATTGGCGCCACAGGAACCGTTACGGGTGTGGGCGCGTTACTGAAGGTGTTTGGGGGGAAACCTGAAGATATTGCTACAGGTTTGTCAGGAAATGGCGGAAAGCTAGGCTTAGTTGATAATGTGGGTAGTAATAAGTTTGGTCTATTGATTGATGCCTTGTCGGGTGATGGTGCTACCAATGTTCTTTCGACTCCTACTGTGTTGGCATTAGACAACCAAGAGGCCAGTATTGTTATTGGTGAAGAAGTACCCTTTGTGACAGGTAGTTATACGGGGACTTCTAATGGTTCTTCTACACCTAGTAATCCATTTAAAACAATAGAAAGAAATGATATTGGTATAACCCTAAAAATAAAGCCTCAAATAAATGATGGTAGCAGTGTCCGCCTGGATATAGAGCAGGAAGTTTCAAGTATCTCTGCATCATCGACGAGTGCCGAAGATAGAATTACGAATAAGCGCTCTATTGTGACCAGTGTTATGGTTGAGGATGATCAGGTGCTAGTTCTCGGTGGTTTGATGCGAGATCAATTTACGGATCAGGTATCTAAGGTTCCTTTGCTTGGAGATGTGCCTGTTTTAGGTCAGTTATTTAGGAATACCACCACGAAAAAATCAAAAACAAATTTGATGGTGTTTATACACCCAATGATCATGCGTGATGTTTTGAGTGGGGATCATTATACGCACCAGAAATATAGTAAGTTAAAGCGTGCGCAATCATTATCAAATATTACTAACAGGGGTATTCTTAAAGAAAAAGCGGCTAAGTTCCCTGCTGATTTGCGTCGTGATCTTGCGCAGAAATTAACGCCAGCACAAAAAAGGCAGATTATTATACGTGAGCAGCAACAGCGTGAACTTGAGTATAAAAACAGAATTCAACAGGCTAAGATGGCTCAACAAAGGAAAGCCGCTGCATTACTCGCCAAAAGAAATGGAGTAACCCCTGCAGGACGGGTTCAGCCCCAAACACCTGTCGCTAAAATGAAAATTCCTGATCGTCTCAAGCAAGTGATGCCTGTGAAACGACGTTATCAAGAAGAAGAGCGCCCGAACCAGTAGGCGTGAATGATATGAATACACTTGTCGAACTTGATGATGTTGGTGAAGAAGAGCAGGTTGAAACTCAGCCAGCGTTGAATTTTCCCTATAGCTTTGCCAAAAGAAATGGCGTGGTACTCCAACGCGATGCAAATGATGCACTAACGGTTTATTACAGACAGGATATTACTCCTGTTATTGCCAGTGAGGTTAATCGCTTTTTAAATCAGAAAGTTGCCTTTAAGCAAATAGATAATGATGCCTTTGAGCATATGCTAGCACGCCAATATGACAATAGCGGTGCTGATGGGGCAAGCGCCATGATGGATGATTTTGGGGATAGCTTTGATCTGCATGATGTTGCTGACTCATTGCCAGAACCAGAAGATCTCTTAGAGTCTGAAGATGATGCCCCTATTATTCGTTTAATCAATGCAATTTTAACTCAGGCAGTTAAAGAAAATGCATCTGATATACATATAGAAACCTTTGAAAATCGCATGATTATTCGTATGCGTGTTGATGGTGTGCTTCGAGAAATTTTGGAGCCTCCAAGAACATTGGCTGCATTAGTTATTTCGCGTATCAAAGTAATGGCAAAGCTTGATATTGCTGAAAAGCGTATTCCTCAGGATGGCCGTATTTCATTGCGGGTTGCTGGTCGTGGTGTTGATGTACGTGTTTCCACGTTACCTTCCGGGCATAATGAGCGTATCGTAATGCGTTTACTGGATAAGTCAGCAGGTAGGTTGAATCTGGAACATCTGGGGATGGATCCAGCGACCCATGAAAGACTAAAAGAATTAATTAAGAAGCCTCATGGAATTATTTTAGTCACTGGTCCAACGGGTTCAGGAAAAACAACAACATTATATGCGGCTTTAACAAATCTTAATGAAAGTAGCCGCAATATTCTTACCGTTGAGGATCCTATCGAGTATTACATTGATGGTATCGGGCAGACTCAAGTAAATAATAAAGTTGATATGAGTTTTGCTAGAGGTCTTAGAGCCATTTTGCGTCAAGACCCTGATGTCGTCATGATTGGTGAAATTCGAGATTTGGAAACCGCAGAAATTGCTGTACAGGCTTCATTGACAGGGCATTTGGTTTTTTCAACATTGCATACAAACACCGCTGTAGGCGCAGTCACTCGTTTACGAGATATGGGCGTTGAGCCTTTTTTGCTGTCATCCAGTTTAATCGGTGTTATTGCACAGAGACTGGTTAGATTACTCTGTCAGGATTGTCGTGAGCCCTATGTGGCGGATGCGGCGCAGTGTGATTTAATTCATGTAGATAGCTCTAATCCACCTACACTTTATCGTCACAATGGTTGTGCAGCGTGTAATCACACAGGCTATGTTGGCAGAAATGGTATTTATGAATTTGTAGAAATTGACAATACAACACGTAACTTAATTCATGATGGAGCAAGTGAGCAGGCTGTGGAACAATATGTTCATCAGAGTGTGCCAACAATCAGGCAGGATGGTGTTCGGCTGGTTTTGGCTGGTAAAACATCATTAGAAGAAGTATTGCGTGTGACTCGTGAAGATAAACCAAAACAAAACTATCAGGCTTAAGTTTATAGCGTATGCCAGCATTTGAATACATCGCCCTTGATGCAAAAGGACAAGAAGAAAAAGGGATGCTTGAGGCAGATAATGCCAAGCAGATACGCCAGATTTTACGCGATGGTAATCTGACCCCCTTGGAAGTGAATCAGATAGAAAAGTCTGAGAATAGTAATAAGATTAAAGCCAGAAGGGCGGGTAAAGTTAAAGCATCTGAGCTTGCGTTATTAACAAGGCAACTGGCAACACTGGTACAATCGGGTTCTCCGCTAGAAGAAGCGCTAGCAATGACAGCCAAGCAAACTGAAAAGCGTAATGTTAAGCATATTTTGTCTGCAGTGCGTTCTCGGGTTGTGGAGGGGTTTTCATTTGCTGATGGCTTGAAAACGTATCCCTCTGTTTTTCCCGATATGTATAGAGCCACTGTCGCGGCAGGTGAGCAGTCGGGGCATTTAGATGTTGTGTTGGAGCGCATGGCTGATTACACAGAATCCCGTCAAGAAACACAGCAACGTATCTCTACTGCAATGTTTTACCCCGTCATTTTAACGCTATTATCGATAGCAATTGTTGCCGGGCTTTTGGCGTTTATTGTTCCTAAAATTGTTGATGTTTTTGATAATGTGGGGCAAACATTGCCAGTCATGACCCAAGTGCTTATCTCCATCAGTGATTTTGTACGATCTTACGGTCTATATATTACGGTCTTCTTGGTTATTTTATATATCCTATTTAAGCAAATGATAAAAATTCCAAAATGGAAATATCGTTATCATTCTTTTTTATTGAAAATTCCCTTAGTCAAAAAAATGATAAGAGGCTTAAATACGGCTCGATTTGCCAGAACATTAAGTATCTTGGCATCTAGTGGTGTACCTATTCTCGATGCTATGTCCATTTCAGCTAAGGTTGTTCAAAATATACCAATGCGTCAGGCGGTGACTGATGCGGCAATTAAAGTCAGAGAAGGCATGACAATTAATAGGGCGCTTGAACAGTCGGGGTACTTCCCTCCTATGACAGTTTATTTGATAGCAAGTGGTGAGAGTAGTGGGCGTCTTGATGAGATGCTGGAGCGTGCGGCAGTACAACAAGAAAGGGAAACAGACGCCATGTTAACCAATATGTTAGGGATATTCGAGCCTGCCCTGATTTTAATTATGGGGAGTGTCGTCTTATTAATTGTTCTATCGATATTATTACCTATATTAAATTTGAACCAATTGGCTGCATAAAAGCTCTAAGTGATAAATAATTTTTAAATAAAGGATAAAAAAATGGGTTTAAATTTAAATTATAGTTCTACTCTTCGCAGCGTATTAATGAGTGTTGTCTTTTCGATGATGCTTATTCCTGCGTTGGTTTCAGCGTCGACAGAGTACAAAGGCACTGAAACAGTTAATATAAATAAAGCTAATGCAGCAACCTTAGCGGCTTATTTAAGGGGTGTTGGACCAAGTAAAGCAGAGGCAATTGTTAAATACCGTAAGGCTAACGGAAAATTTAGTAAAATTGAAGATTTGAAAAATGTTCCAGGTATAGGTGATGAAACCTATAAAGACATGAAGGGAAATGTTTCGACTTCACGAGGTAAAAGTGTTGCGCCTGATGGGTATAAAATGCCTAAAGCGGGAAGTTCTTCTTCAAAAAAGAAAACATCTGAAAAGTCTACCCGTTCAAGAAAGTCATCTAGTTCTTCTGAATCTGCTTCTTCCAAGAAGGCATCTTCAAAAGTAGCTGATGTCGAAAAGAAATCTGCTACGAGAAAAAGTACTTCAAAGAGTTCGTCAACAAGTAAAAAGTCACCTACAACTAAGAAACCATCAACAAGTAAAAAGACTACGTCTAAAAAGGTGACATCTAAAAAGAAATCAACCAAGAAAAAGCCAGTCAAAAAGAAAACGACTAAAAGTAAAAACTAGTCAATTGATTTAGATAAACCTGTTGATTCTGAATAGAATTAACAGGTTATCGGTTAATGAGCACAGACTAGCCAGTTTCTTTTAAGAAGTCTGGCTATTTTTTATACAGAAAGGTAACCTTCTTTTAAATTCATATAAACAGATTAAAATAAGTAAAATGAATATATTAGTTACTGGTGGTGCCGGTTATATAGGTTCGCATACATGCATTGAACTACTCGCAGCAGGATATACCCCCATAGTTCTTGATAATTTATGCAATAGCTCTACCGTTTCTCTTGACAGAGTAAAAGAAATTACAGGGAAAAGTGTTGCTTTTATAGAAGGTGATATAAGGGATTCTGAGCTACTCAATCAGGTTTTTCAAAAACACGATATTTATGGCGTGATTCACTTTGCAGGTTTAAAAGCTGTGGGTGAGTCGGTAGAAAAGCCTATTATGTATTACGATAATAATATTGCTGGAAGTGTTCGTCTTTTTGATGTAATGAGCCGTAATAATGTAAAACGTATTATTTTTAGTTCATCAGCAACAGTTTACGGAGACCCTGAAACAGTACCAATACTTGAGAGTTTTCCAGTAAGTGCAACAAACCCTTATGGTCGTTCTAAACTCCATATAGAAGAAATTCTGAGTGATATTTATGCCTCAGATAATCATTGGAATATCGCTTTATTACGTTATTTTAATCCTGTTGGCGCTCATCCGAGTGGTTTGATAGGGGAAGATCCCAACGATATACCTAATAATCTCATGCCTTATGTCTCAGGTGTGGCAGTAGGTCGTTATGAGCAGTTGTCGGTCTTTGGCGGAGACTATCCTACAGCAGATGGTACGGGAGTTAGAGATTATATTCATGTGGTTGATTTGGCTAAAGGACATGTTAAGGCCTTACAAGCTTTTGAAGATAGCAATGTAGATAATCTGTATACCGTTAATCTTGGCACGGGTAAAGGTTATTCAGTATTAGAAATGGTAGAAGCATTTTCAAAGGCTTCTGGTAAGAAAGTAGCCTATAAAATTGTAGAGAGAAGAGCGGGTGATATTGCCTGTTGTTATGCAGATCCAACACGGGCAAAAGAGTTGCTTGGTTGGGAAGCGCAATATGGTATTCAAGAGATGTGTGATGATACTTGGCGTTGGCAAAGCAATAACCCAATGGGCTACAAAACAAATAATTAAAATAGAGAGGCTATGGCTCATTTGCTCTTAGCTTCAAGAGGATATTCAGTGAAAAATAAAACACTATCAGTATTACTGCCTTTGTTCATATTAACAGCATGTACCAATTCTGGTTCTTATACTCCTACCTCTGCAGAAAAAGCAGCGGCGGCAAGGTCAGTGGATACATTAAACACTCCGTCAGGTTCTTATTCAGCGCCTGTAAGAGGTCATTACAATAATAGTCATACCCCAAGCTATCAACGAGCACCAGTAGTATCAGATAGAATATCGGCTGAAGATAAGCTGGATGTTAATGTATTTAAAGTACCTGATTTATCAGCCAAAGATTTAACGGTGGAAGCAAGTGGTGCGATTTCTCTGCCTTTGGTGGGTACAGTTAAAGTGGCAGGGTTAACAATCGCTCAGGCAGAACAAAAAATCACTCAACGCCTTAAAGAGTATATGCAAGATCCGCAGGTAAGCATTAGTAGAACAAATAAGGCAGTAGAAAAACGCGTTACTGTAGAAGGCGCAGTAAAGTCACCTGGCGTATTTCCCATAAAAGGGAATTTAAGTTTTCTCCAAGCAATAGCTTTGGCACAAGGTTTGACAGAGGTGGGTAATTCTCGCAATGTTTTCTTTTATCGTGACGGCGTGCGTCATGTGGTCAATTTAGATTTAGTGAGAAATGGAACAATACCAGACCCCGTCCTTCGTGGTGATGATAGAATTGTTGTTATGAAAGACACGGCAAAAGTAAGAGAAAAGAAAGTTCTGGAATACTTACCGGCTGTTACAGCGCCATTCTCAATATTTGGACTCTAGGAATTGTAATCATCGAGATTCAAGCTATTTTTTATCATCGTGCAAAGGTCTCTATAAATAGCTAAAAAAACCTTCCTAAGTAGGGGGGTGGGTTTGTTGTATTTTTAAAGAAAAATTATAGTTTGTATTGTGTTAAAGGTATTTTATGCCACATTGTATTATTGAGCATTCAGAGGCTATTCTGACACGCGTTAATCAGCGACAGCTCATTGATGTTGTATTGTCGGGCGCTAAACAATCAGGTTTGTTTGAAGATGATCATATTAAATTGCGTACACAGTCTTATGAATATTATCAAAAAGGCGATGTAGCGCAGGCTGCTTTTATTCATGTAAGTATGAAAATTTTACAAGGAAGGACAGCAGAACAACGGCAGGATCTATCTGAAAAAGTATTACTAGCATTTGATAAGCTAGAACTAAAAAATGTGACGGTTACGGTTGAAATTATTGAAATGGAAACCTTGAGTTACTCAAAGAAAGTCACTTAACTTCCACTGTTGATACGTATCATGCTCGGTTTTAGCTTTAAAAAACTTAGCTTTCACGGCTTACTTCAGTGTCAATGACTCCAGTGCTTGAGACCGTTGTTTTTACTGATATTGGTTGGCAGCATATTTCGCAATCTTCCACATATTCTTGAAAACTTACTGAGCAATCAATGGTTATTTCAAATAGTTCCCAACAATAAGGACATTGTATCGTTTTTGCTTCTAGTCCGTTCATGACTAATCCCATTTCTCTTGAATCAGCTTATGTTTTAGCATGATTTAGATTGGATTTACATAAACCCAGCGATTATTTACTTGTCTAAAGCTGCTATTTTCATGGTGCTTAAATGATTTATTATCAACTTTGAATGTAGCAATAAACTCAACGGTACCTTTTGTATCATTTAAGCCTCCACCTGTTGATGAAAGGATTTCTAAGGAGATAAACGTTTCGGTATTGCTCTCTCTTAGGCTTTGTAATGTGGGTCGGGTATCCTTATCCCACGTACGATAGATATATTGTGGAATATCTAAAACATAAGCACTATATCGAGAACGCATTAAAGCTTCGGCAGTAGGAGCGTGTAGTTTGCCTTTGTGAAATTTGCCACAGCAAATGGAGTATGTTTGATTAGATCCACAAGGACAAATATTAGGTATTTTTTGCATTATTCCGCTGAATGCTTGCTAGTGTAGGCATCAAATTCACCATCTTTTAGTTTTACAGTAATGGCATCCACATTACTTGTTTGCTTAATGGATGTAATCAGTGTATCAGTTTCTTTATTTTTCACAATAGCATAGCCACGATCGAGGGTTTTTAAGGGGCTAATGCTATCTAAGGTAGCCATGTGTAATTGAAATAGAGCGCGGGAGTGACTCAATGTTGTTTGTATGCTTTGATTAAGTCGAGACTGAAAATGATTTAGTTGTTGCCTTTGCTGTTGTATCTTCCTGTTTGGCAGGGTCGCGTTAATCCTGCTTATTAAATAACCGAGATATGTTCTTTTTTGTTCTAGTTGTTTATTCAACTGTTGATGCATGCGTAATTCAACATCATCAAGTTTTTGATATTGCTGCTGAATTTTCTGTGAAGGTTTTTGTAATGCTAAACGAGATTGTAACCAGGTTAAATGTTGTTGCCGTGAAGAAATTTCTCTTTGTATGCGTTCTTCTAGCCATAAATGGGTTTGAAGAACATCAGTATATAACTGGCTTCTATCTTGAGTAATAAGTTCAGCAGCCGCAGAAGGAGTGGGCGCGCGTAGGTCGGCAACAAAATCTGCTATGGTAAAATCAATTTCATGGCCTATGCCACTAACAATCGGTGTATTTGCTTGGTAGATAGCTTTTGCTACATTTTCTTCATTAAATGACCATAAATCTTCAATTGATCCTCCGCCTCTGGCAAGAATAATCACATCACATTTTTTATCCGTATCGGCTCTTCGAATGGCTGTTTCAATCTCTGTTTTAGATGCCTCACCCTGTACAGAGACAGGATAAATTAATACTGGCGTCTGTGGGCTACGGCGTTTTAATACATTGAGTATGTCACGGATTGCAGCACCTGTAGGGGAGGTGATGACAGCAATTCGTTTTGGGTATTCTGGCAGCTCTTTTTTATGTTTATCAGCAAATAAGCCGGTAGCTGATAGTTTTTGTTTTAATTGTTCGAATTGTTTTTGTAGTTGCCCAACCCCTGCATCTTCCATGTGTTCTGCGATTAATTGATAGTCTCCACGTGGTTCATATAAACCAACCCTGCCTCTTACCAAAACTTTCATACCATTTTCGGGTTTGATGTTTAATTTCAGATTTCTATTACGAAACATGGCAGAACGAATCTGTGATTGTTTATCTTTCAGAGTAAAGTACAAATGCCCTGATGTGGGTCTCACCAGATTGGAAATTTCACCTTCTACCCAGAGTAAAGGGAAGCCACGAATTAATAACTGATTAACTTCAGAATTGAGTTCGGCGACGCTAAGAATAGTACGATTGGTGTTTTGCATTTAGGGCAATGTATGATTTGGGTAAAAGAGTGGTTTGAAGACAGAGGATTATAATTTATGTCGTCAGTATTATTTTCTTTTTTTACCTTACTTAACTTACTTGTTTTCTGGTTTATCGTGTTGCTCATAAACCGATTGAGTATGCGTTTAATCAGGGGTTCTCGCAATGGGTTTATTTTTAAATATTTACCTGTTTTGGCGCAATACCAGTTTACCTTGTAAAGGTCAATGACTATAATTACTCGCTAATCTTTCTAAAAGCTCTGGATTATTTTCAGGGCTTTTTTTGAATTTAAGCTATTTACAGTTGAATTACTGTTGCTTGGTTTTCATAAATAGCACGTTACTCCGATACAGAGATCGTGTATTGCTAATGTCATAGCTAACTAATGATTGGACAGAAGACTAGATTAAACGCCCATAAACTCAAAAAATTGGATGTTCCCTATGAGAATACTTGAAGAAGCACTTACATTTGATGATGTACTCCTAGTGCCAGCACATTCCAATGTGTTACCTGCTGAGGTGAATTTGAGTACAAACCTTACAAAAAAGATTGTGTTAAATATACCGATGTTATCTGCTGCAATGGATACGGTTACCGAAGCTAATTTGGCTATCGCACTGGCACAAGAAGGGGGGCTGGGTATTGTACATAAAAATATGACAATTGATGCACAAGCCAAAATTATCTCTACGGTAAAACGTTTTGAGAGTGGCATCATCAAAGATCCCATTACCATCTCAGAAAATGTATCCGTGGGTGAGGTAATGGCATTAACAGCGAAGCATAGAATTTCAGGTGTTCCCGTGGTTGCAAATGGTGATGACTTAGTGGGCATAGTCACCAGTAGAGATTTACGTTTTGAAACAAATCTAGAGCAACCTGTATCAAAGATTATGACGCCTAAAGATGAGTTGGTTACGGTGTCTGAAGGCGCTAGTAAAGATGAAATCAAAAAATTATTACACACCCACCGTATTGAAAAAGTATTGGTTGTTAATGACAGCTTTAAATTACGTGGTTTGATTACAGTTAAAGATATTCAAAAATCCACAGATTTTCCTAATGCTTGTAAAGACAGTTCTGGAAGCTTGCGTGTAGGCGCTGCTGTAGGAACAGGTTATGGTACTGAGGATCGAGTAAAAGCCTTGGTTGAAGCAGGGGTTGATGTACTTATTGTTGACACTGCGCATGGTCACTCACAAGGTGTACTTGATCGCGTAAAGTGGGTGAAAGAATCATTTCCAGAGGTTCAGGTAATAGGTGGAAATATTGCCACTGGTGCAGCAGCTTTAGCCTTGGTTGAAGCAGGTGCCGATGCTGTTAAAGTGGGCATCGGCCCGGGTTCTATCTGTACTACTCGTATGATAGCAGGGGTTGGTGTACCACAAATTTCTGCCATTATGAACGTAGCAAAGGCATTAAAAGGTACGGATATTCCTTTGATTGCCGATGGTGGTATTCGCTTTTCTGGTGATATTGCCAAATCACTTGCTGCCGGTGCGCACTGTGTGATGCTAGGTGGTATGTTTGCCGGTACTGATGAAGCACCAGGTGAAATTATTATCTATCAAGGCCGTTCTTATAAGTCTTATCGTGGCATGGGTTCTTTAGCAGCAATGGCAGATGGTTCTAGTGACCGCTATTTCCAGGACTCAGAAAATGCTGCAGATAAGCTCGTGCCTGAAGGTATTGAAGGGCAGGTTCCCTACAAGGGGCCATTATCTCCAATTATCCATCAATTAACGGGTGGCATTCGTTCGAGTATGGGGTATGTGGGCTGTAAAAATTTAAAAGAAATGCGCAATAAGCCCGAGTTTGTTCGTATTACAGGTGCTGGTATGAAAGAATCACACGTACATGATGTGACGATTACCAAAGAAGCTCCTAATTACCATTCATAACCCTTTTGCTTAAACTGTAGTAAATCGTAGTAAAACTCAAGCAAAATAATTTTGATCTTTTTTAGACGTCTTATATAGAAGATATAAAACCTATGACTAATAATATTCATACAGATCGTATTTTAATTCTCGATTTTGGTGCTCAGTACACTCAACTTATCGCCCGTCGGATTCGTGAAGTAGGGGTATATTGTGAAATTTACCCTTGGGATGTTAGTGATCAAGAGATCATCAAATTTGGGGCTAAGGGAATTATTCTATCGGGGGGGCCAGAATCTACAATTGCCGATAATGCTCCTGTTGCTCCTCAAGCCGTTTATGACTTAGGCGTACCGGTTCTTGGTATTTGTTATGGTATGCAAACTATGGCAATGCACTTTGGTGGCAAGGTCGAAAGAGCTGATCATCAAGAATATGGTTATGCACAAGTTCGTGCGCATGGGCATACTGCGTTGCTCAAGGATATTCAGGATGAGGTAAATGAAGAAGGCCATGGCTTATTAGATGTTTGGATGTCGCACGGTGATCATGTGGTAGAAATCCCAGAATCATTCAAGTTGATGGCAAGCACGGCAAATGCCCCAATCGCGGGTATTGCCAATGAAGAAAAGCAATTCTACGGTATTCAGTTTCATCCAGAGGTTACTCACACCCACCAAGGTGGCGCTATTTTGGAGCGTTTTGTCTGTACGATATGTGGCTGTGCCAAGCTATGGACACCACAGAATATTATTGAAGACAGTATTGAGCATGTTAAAAAGCAGGTGGGTGATGAAGAGGTTGTTCTAGGGCTATCGGGTGGTGTTGATTCATCCGTTGTTGCAGCCATGCTGCATAAGGCAATTGGTGATCAATTAACGTGTGTATTTGTTGATACGGGGTTGCTTCGATATAACGAAGGGGCTCAGGTCATGGATATGTTTGCTGAACACATGGGCGTGAGAGTGATCCGTGTTGATGCCGAAGCCCGTTATTTAAAAGCACTTGAAGGAAAAACTGATCCAGAAGAAAAACGTAAAATTATAGGGAATCTATTTGTTGAAATTTTTGATGAGGAATCAGCAAAACTGAGTAATGCCAAATGGCTTGCGCAGGGCACAATTTATCCTGATGTCATTGAATCAGCAGGGAGTAAAACAGGTAAAGCACATTTGATTAAATCACATCATAATGTGGGTGGTTTACCTAAAAATATGAAGCTAGGTTTAGTTGAACCACTGCGTGAGTTATTTAAAGACGAAGTTCGTACAATTGGTGTTGAGCTGGGACTCCCTGAAGAAATGGTACACCGTCATCCGTTCCCCGGCCCTGGTTTAGGGGTTCGTATCATGGGTGAAGTGAAAAAAGAGTATGCTGATATTTTACGTTTGGCTGATAATATTTTTATCGAAGAACTATATAAGCACGACCTCTATCATAAAACCTCACAGGCATTTGCCGTATTCTTGCCTGTAAAGTCAGTGGGTGTCACGGGTGATGGTCGTCGCTATGACTATGTAATCGCATTGAGAGCGGTTGAAACGGTTGATTTTATGACAGCACGCTGGGCGCATCTGCCTTATGACTTTTTAGGTTTGGTTTCTAATCGAATTATTAATGAAATCGAAAACGTATCTCGAGTCACTTACGATATTTCAGGTAAGCCACCAGCAACGATTGAGTGGGAATAGATTTTTCGTATCGCTCACGGTTATGAGTGAAGAAACTGTTTTATTAAAAATAGTCTGAGAAGAAGAGTTTAAGAAAAGTGTCTGAAAAACAGCGTATAAGTGGGGGGGTGGGTGCTATTGCTCCTGAACAGCTTGAGCTACCCCAACACCAACAGTGGATGGCACATGCGCTAAAGCTGGCAGAACGCTCTCGTGATGAGGGTGAGGTTCCCGTCGGGGCAGTGATTGTCAAAGACAATGAACTGATTGCTGAAGGTTGGAATCGACCCATTGAAACCCATGATGCTACGGCACATGCAGAGGTTATGGCAATTAGAGAAGCAGGGCGGGTACTAAAAAATTATCGCCTGCCTGGTACTCATATTTATGTCACGCTTGAACCCTGTACGATGTGTGCAGGTGCGATCATTCATGCACGTATAGGTAAGTTATTTTTTGGTACACCAGACCCTCGAACGGGTACGGCAGGAAGCGCAATAAATCTTTTTTCTCAAACGTATCATAATCATCAAGTCAATGTGGCGGGTGGTATTTTACAGGATGCGTGTGGTGATATTTTGAGGGCTTTTTTTAAGGCTCGTCGTAAATGAGCCTGGTGAATGAGTGTGAAGGTATTATCAGTTTCATACTTTTAGCCTCAATAATTGAGTTTAATATTACAAATAGTACAAGCCATTGAGTAAGGTAAAATAAGCTATTCTTTGTGCAGTTAAATTTACAGGGTAGCTTTACCCTAATGATGCAAAACAGGAAAGACCATGCAAAAAGATGAATCAATAAGTGTATTGGGTGAACCATTAGATAGGTGTGGTGATCAACCAGTGACTGGCTTTTTCCGCGATAGTTACTGCAATACCTGTAATGAAGATGTTGGCTCACATACCGTGTGTGTTGAAATCAGTAAATTATTCCTTGAATATTCGAAAGCTAAAGGCAATGACCTTTCTACACCAATGCCACAGTATGGTTTTACTGGTCTAGTCGCAGGTGATACGTGGTGTCTTTGTGCCTCACGTTGGCTAGAAGCTTATAATGATGGTGCGGCACCTAGAGTCTTTTTAAAAAGAACGCATCAGCGTGCCTTAGATATTATTTTGCTGGAAACCCTTAAACAATATGCGATTGATTTAAATTAGCCTCTAACTGTACACTTAACTTATTATTCATTAAGCATAATGGATTGCCTTTTAAAGAAACTTTGTAAGAAATTATCAAATCATGTCAAACATACCCTCTAAAAAATTTGTAGTCTGTGCCTTATATCACTTTGTCATACTTGAAGACTTTGAAAAGCTACGTGAGCCATTGCATAAAGTAATGGAAGATAATGGTGTACGCGGTACTTTATTACTGGCAAAGGAAGGTATTAACGGTACCATTTCTGGAACACGAGAAGGCATAGATGCAGTTTTGGACTGGTTACGTAAGGACCCACGTTTGGCAAAGCTGGATACAAAAGAATCTTACGATGATGATATTCCGTTTTACCGTACCCGAGTAAAGCTCAAAAAAGAAATCGTTACTATGGGTATTGAAACAATTGATCCTAAGGAAATTGTGGGTACCTATGTGAAACCAGAGGACTGGAATGATTTGATCTCCGATCCTGATGTGATTTTAGTGGATACACGTAACGACTATGAAGTGGCTATTGGTACATTTAAGAATGCAGTAAACCCGGATACAACGGTTTTCCGTGAGTTTCCGGCATATGTTGAGAAGAACCTGAATCCCAATAAACACAAAAAAGTGGCAATGTTTTGTACCGGAGGTATCCGTTGTGAAAAGTCTACTGCTTACTTAAAAACTCAAGGCTTTGAAGAGGTGTATCACCTTCAAGGTGGTATTCTCAAATACCTTGAAGAAGTGGATCAAGCAGAGTCTATGTGGGAAGGCGAATGCTTTGTCTTTGATAATCGTGTATCAGTGAATCATCAACTAGAAAAAGGCTCTTATGACCAATGTCACGCATGTCGTATGCCAATTACCGAAGAAGATAAACAACATGATCATTTCTTACATGGGGTGAGTTGTCATCATTGTCACGATCATACGGATGAAGTGCAGAAAAAGCGTTACTTAGAGCGCCAAAGACAAATTGAATTAGCGAAACAACGAGGTGAAGAACATATTGGTGGCGATGTGGCTAAGTTTGCCGATAAGCACCGGCATCAGAAAAAAGCATTTAAAGAAATACAGAAAAGTCAGAATAAAGCCTAGCAATAGAATTAATGCTCGGTGTGTAATTTTTCTTTTTTATAGGATTTGTAATCCCGCTCGTGTTTATTTGTTTTCTCGGGATTGGCGAGGCATACACGGTTTTTACCTGCCCTTTTTGCCTGATACAGGGCTTTGTCTGCTCTCGCTAGCCAGTTATCAGCTTCCTCCTGTGTTTGAATTTCTGCCACACCAAATGAGGCAGTAATTGTCAGATTACTAACAGTGCTGCCTTTTCAATGGCTATCCGAAGTTTTTCAGCTAATTCACCTGCTTTATATAAATTTGAGCCATTGACAATAACAACAAACGTTTCACCAGTGTGCCGGTAAATAGCAAACGGTACCCGATCAATATGGTAAGCACTGAAACTATTATGATCAGAATTTCTTCTACCGAACGATGAGTTTATATATTTCCTACGAAAGGTCTCAAATAATGAGTTGATGAGTAAAAATATGCATCAAAGTAGGGGGGTGGCAATCAGTGTATTAGCAGGCTTTGATAAATAACCTACCGCGTGTATCAAGCTAAAGGCGTACAGAAAACGGAGCTTACAGGCAGGTAAATAAGTATTTCGAGCACCACGTAACACAGAAATTGTCTCGTGCAGGTGGTTTTTTAAAGCCTTCTATTAATAAATAAGATTCATCATGCTAATCATAACAATAAGAAATAATACCGTCATGATTCCGCCAGCCTTCATAAAGTCAGGAACACGGTAGCCCCCCGGTCCCATAATTAGCGCATTTACCTGATGCGTAGGAAGCAAAAACGAGTTTGATGTAGCAATTGCGACAGTGAGTGCAAATACAGCGGGATTAGCACCAACACCCAATGCAATATTAATGGCCAGTGGTACTAAGAGAACAGTAGCCCCAACATTTGACATTACTAGTGTAAAGAAGGTGGCCAGAATAGCGATAGACGTTTGAATTACCCATATCGGCATATCACCCACAACGGACAAGGTTTGATCAGCGATCCATTTGGCTGTGCCACTATGTTCTACGGCAATACCGAGTGGAATGAGGCTTGCGAGCAGGAAGACTGTTTTCCATGAGACCGCACGATAGGCTTCATCAACCGTTAATACACCGGTCAACATCATTCCAGTTGCACCTGTTAGCAATGCAATAGAAAGGCGGATATCTGTGAATAACACCATATACAAGGAAATAAAAAAGAAGATGGCAGCAAAAATAAGCTTCTGTGGTCGTACTTCATCGTGTGGGAAATTTTTGGTGATCACCACAAAGTCAGAAGATTGTTCGATACGCACCAATGCTTCCCAAGGGGTATAAACAACCAAGGTATCTCCTGCTTGAAAAGGAATACTGCGAATGTCATCGCCCTCATGGAGTGTTTCTCCATTACGATGCAAACCAATCATAGCTGTTCCATAGGTTTTACGTAACCATACATCACGTGCACTTTTACCAATAAGATGAGATCCTGGAGGAATGAGTACCTCGGCGATACCAGTTATGCTAGGCGCTAGATCATCAGCAAAGGTTTTAAGTTTATTACGCTTTTCCAAGTATTTATATTTTGTCAGGAAGGCTTTTAAATCGTGACTTTCAGAGATGATGGCCAATACCATTTTCGGCTCTATTGAGGTGTCACGATCAATCGCTCCAGGGCCAATTTGCAATGGTTGTCTGGGACGTTTAGTCGCAACAACACGAATTTTATATTTAGTCTCTATATCATCAAGGTGTTTGTTGATAAGTAGACTCTTGTCACCTACAACGACCTCATGCAAGGTGTAGTGAAGACCATACACATCTTCAAAATAACGTAAATCATCATTTTTTGAGCCAGACTCTTTTGCTGCAGGCAACACATACTTGCCAAAAACAACAAAATATAGAATCCCTGTAGCGATTAAAGCAAGCCCTACAGGCGTTGTTGAAAATAGAGACCAAAGCTCCATTTTACTGTCTTCAGGTAATATTTTATTTGAGGTTTCCATCAGATCATTAAGCAAAATGAGTGGAGAAGACCCCACCATTGTGACCGTTCCCCCGAGAATGGCACAAAACCCCATAGGCATTAATAAGCGAGACAGGGGAATATTAGAACGAGAGGTGATTTTTGAAACCACAGGCAAAAATAGGGCAGCCGCCCCTACGTTCTGCATAAAAGATGAAATGATTGCAACAGTACCAGAAATGACAGGAATGATACGCCCTTCTGATGTTCCTCCAATATTTAAAATAAAACTGGAGACTTTAGACATTACCCCCGTTTTATCCAAGCCTGCACCAATAATCATAACTGCTATGATAGACATGACAGCATTACTGGAAAAGCCATCAAAGAGATGCTTGGTATCAACCAGACCTTCTTCTAACCCCATTACAGGTGCAAATAAGGTAGTTAAACCCAGCAAGACCATAATACTAATCGCTGCGACATCAATAGCTACAATCTCAAATACAAATAAATAGATGGTAAGTACCAGAATGGCTACAACCCAAGCAATTGCTATTGTTGGTGAAATAGAGGCTATATATAAGGCAAAGAGAGTAAAAAGAATGAATGCAATGCTTTTTTTTGTCATTGCTCTTTTAGCAAATGTAGATTTAGGGGTGCTTCTATTGTCTACCGGAGTATTTACAGATTGGTTCATGGCAATATGTTCAAAATGAGGGCGCTTAATATTAGTGACTACTAATTAAGATAAAGGCGCAAATAATACCTCTTATTCCCTAAGTTTAATAGGGTTTTAGTGGGATTTACCTATGATTATTCTGTGTTTTTCACGAGACAAAGCCACCCCCCTACTTACAGGGGTTTTTTAGGGGTGAATAATATCGAGTTAATCACCCCCCGAAAGCGATAAGTAGGAGAAATCAACGGGGTGGAGGGTATTTTATTGGTGTTTATTGATAGAAGACTTTGATAAACCTACCGAGCGTGTCAATTTCAAGGCATACGGCACACAGAAATTATCTTGCGCAGGTGGTCTTACAAAGCCTTCTTTGTACAAAGGTCTTATTTAAATTTAAGTTTTCATAAAGCCTAAATTCTTTTGATTAAAATTAGCCAAATTTGGCAGCATGGCTTGTTGTTCAGCCGCTGATACGCCCATCCAGTCAGCCAGTGTTGCACCAAATTGAGCAACACTGCTTGTGGGAATAATCCGTCCTGCAAAGTTCTCGTCATCTCCAGCATCATCAGGGTTATTTTGTGAAGCAAAGCTGGGTAATGCGCCATAAATTTGCCCCCCCTGAACCCTGTTACCCATAACCAAAGAATGTCCTCCCCAGCCATGATCTGTTCCATCACCGTTAGTCGTGAGTGTTCGACCAAAATCAGATGCTGTAAATGTTGTTACACTGTCTGCTTTCCCCATGTCATCAATAGCTGCTTGAAAGTTGCTAAGTGCCGAATTTAATTGTGTCATTAAGGGAATCATTCTGACATTTTGATTACTGTGAGTATCCCAGCCACCAAATCCAACAAAAAATATCTGTTTACCCATATTCAGTTGTTCACGAGCAGAAATCATACGTGCAACTAAATGCAGTTGTCGTTGCAGATCTCCCGTAGGAGAAAAGCTACTGAGTGGGTGGTCATGGATTGCTTCGAATAAATTATTTGCCGTATCATTCGCACGTGTAATTGCGTGTGCAAGCTGCTGTTTAAAAGGCGCTGCTTGCTCTGCTTTACTTGCGGCGACTAATGCCTCTAGTGTGGCTTGAGTACGACTTGATGCCCTATAACCAGTCATTCGCTGGATGTTGGCATTGGCATTCAATTGGATATAATTTTGTTGTAAATTATTTAACCACGAATTTGAGCCATTAATTGAAATAGACGTGGCAATATTAGACCTGTTATTACAGTTTGCAATATGCTCAGCAATTGAGCCACCCCAGCCGAAGGCATCAGATAAATTTCCACTGCCTGTTTGCCACAGCTTTTGCTGTGCATCGTGAGCAAACAAGCTTTGTGGTAAGGCAGTAGCGCGGTTGAAATCTGCTTTTGTAGTAGGCCGTATCAAGTTACCTACATTGCTTACAATAGCCAGTCGGTTATTCTCATAAAGATCATGCAAGCCAGGCAATCGGTTATTAAAACCAAACTCGCCTTGTACCGCATCAGTACTAGCTAATAGATTAGATCTGGCAACTGCCATCGCTCCACGAGTTGTTGCGTATTGATTGTATCTATCATCTGTTGGCACTATAAAATTAAAGCTGTCTGCACCACCTAAAAGAAACACGCAAACCAAAGATTGCGGCAAGTCACACTCAGCAGCAGAAACTGATGAGACTAAACTGGAACCTAAAAAAGTGCCTGAAACTAGGGGGGTGTATTTTAGGTTGTTTGCTGTTAATACCGAAGCACCAGCATGTTTAAGAAATGCTCTTCTTGAAATATTGTTATTTTTCATATTTATGTTCTCTTTAGCTCTGAACCTGAAAATCAGCGGAGGCAACAATCAAGAAGATGGCTTCCTGTGCTCGTTCACTGCTATCTGAAATCGTAGTAAGGTGATTGATAATGATAGATTTTTTCTCTGCACTCAAACTTCCAGCAAGTAATAATTTATCCAGATAGTCAAGCAGTGCCTCAGGATCTGGTGCAAGCTGTACCGCTTTATCAATATTGATACGAGTTACAGCATTCCAGCCCCTTGTGCTGTGATTGTTGAACGTATAAATTTGCTGGTAAAAGGCATTATGCATCGAAGCAATATTTGCCTCGGTCATAATCTGCATTTCAGGGGCATAGAGGCTTGAATCACTGGATAAAAGATTATCCGGTAAAAAGAAATTAAAGACAGAAGGGGATTTAAGCACAGCTTGACCAAAAACTTCTTCCAAACGGTCATTGGGTTTGGCATACAAGCGGTAAGTATTATTTATCGCCCCAGAACCTACTTGGGCATTGAAGGCTCGCCATAGTTGGGCTAATTGCATGATCGGCTCTTTTACTTTAGCAAAATTTGGGTTAACAGATTTACCGTTAATAGCTTCCCGATCTAATAAAATGGCCTTGATAACCGCAGCAAGATCCCCTTTTTCTCCTTGTCCATTATCATTGAAAACATCAGCAACTCTTTTTACATAAGCAGGACTTGGATTGCTGGTAGTGAAACGCTGAATGAGTAATTTGCTAAAAAATGGCGCAACATTTGGGTGGTTTGCGATATTATCCAATGCGGCTTGTAAATCATCTTCAGCGGGGGTTGAAGAGTTTGCACTACTTGGTAACTGCATGCCATTAAGAAGCACTTTAGCACTTGTATCGTGATAAGAGTCCGTCTCTGGTGTATTGTAATCTGCCACCATTGCCAAGCGTTTATCGTAAGGCGTGAGGTCATTTGAATCCCATACGCCACTTGAGTCAGCAAAGTTCCAACCAGTAAATACCTTGGCAAAGTCTTCTACCGTATCTTGACTATAGGAGGGGACTGGGCTTGCTAAAGGTAGCGCTTCACCACGGTCATTTAATTCATACAAGCCTATAGAAAATAACTGTAGTATTTCCCGTGCGTAGTTTTCATCTGGGCGTATTTGTAAAGCAGGGTTGGCTTTTTGATTTCGCACCATGCTGAGATAAATACCCATTGTCGGATGTAATGTGACTTTTTCTAAAAGCTCCCGATAATTACCAAAGGCGTTTTCAGCGAGCATATCGTAATAATGGCTTACGCCGTATTGTGCATTACCCAAAGCATAATCAAGATCAGAAATAACAAAAATCTCACTTAATGCAAATGCCATGCGTTGTCTGAGTTGATCGTCACCTTTCATGACATTTTTCCACCAAATATCATGACGTGTAGAACGTAGACTCCCATTTGAATTTGCTTCAACATAGGGAAGCGTGCGTGAAATAGGTAAAGCCATTTGCTGATCAACCCAGGCTTCTAAATTATTTTGCGAAACAAGTTTGTCAATATCAGCCTCTGAAGGCCCAAATGTTGCTTGAGTTAGAAACCTGGCAGCTATTTCAGGCGTAACTACAGGGAGAGAGTTCTCTGAAGAATTGTCTGTATCTGTATTTGAACCCGTATTTGAGTCAGTATTTGAGCCCGTATTTGAACCCGTATTTGAGCCCGTATTTGAACCCGTATTTGAACCCGTATTTGAACCCGTATTTGAACCCGTATTTGAACCCGTATTTGAACCCGTATTTGAACCCGTATTTGAACCC
>PDWI01000174.1_pt1 | contig 95315 bp, 89 predicted proteins | sample 1430891 | NCBI WGS metagenome assembly PDWI01 (sample SAMN01162508, study PRJNA174530) | Oral metagenome, whole genome shotgun sequencing project. | biome: Marine environment; feature: Marine mammal; material: Swab sample of the gingival sulcus; isolation source: swab sample of gingival sulcus... | reverse complement strand
TATGTTACCTTTTCCATTCTGAAATAATAGCGTAAAGTCATAAATAAATGCTTAAAATATCAAAATAGTAATCTATGCATTACATACATAAGTTTTATTTAAAGTAATTTATATTATACTTATATCTCTATAAAGTCATAATTATGTGACTAATTAGCCAAACAAAAAGGAGATAAAATGAGTTTTAATGTAAAGTATAAAGACGAGGCGGAGATTATCGACTATTGCGTACCAAATTTAAAGGCAATATCGAGCCTTATGGATGTTTATGGTCGATATGCGGAAGATTATGGGATAGAAGAAAAATCAAATGTGTTTGGCTTTTTAGATAGCCTACTATTCGACATAGCCAATGGCTTAGAGAAATATGCAAACGAAAAGATAAAGGTTAAAAAATGAACGATTACGATCCATTAAAAATTAAGATTGAGGATACCATAAAGCAAGTTGGATTTTTGAGCTCATCGCTTAAATTAATCATGGATATTCATATCGACGAAATAAGAGGTCATTTAAGAGATGAGCTAAAAGACTATGAATTTAAAAATGATTTGGAAGATGAGGTTAAAAGTATTGAAGATGATGTTGATATCGTTTTTCATAACTTTTGTGTTTTATTGCGTAGCCTAAAAGAGACCATCAAATAGCTTATAAATGGCGGCTTAAAACTAAAGAGCCGCCATATCACACCGTGAACAAAAAGCCCTTAAAAATACCCTTAAATATTTTAGACAACCCTATCAATAAAAAGATGGGGAGGGTATCAATAAAAACATGGAGGATAATAATACAAGTATTAATAATATAAACCCTTTTATATTTTCCCTTTTAAAAACTTTTGTTAAGCATGAATAAAATTGCAAACTTTAAGCATTAATTAAGCCACTACACAGCCTTTAAGCACTTTTTTGAAGTTCTGATATACTTTTGCCTTAGCTATTTGCTTTGAAGGCTTACGAATAGAGGCTTTTTCTGATTTAGTTTGGAATAAATTAGTGAGCTCTTGAAACTGCTCTTATTTTCTGATGAGGTTGGAACAAATTAGTGAGATATTGAAGTTACTCTTATTTTCTACCCGAAGCCACACAAATTAGTGAGATATTGAAACTGCTCTTATTTTCTGATGAGATTGGAACAAATTGGTGGACCCTTGAAGTTACTCTTGATTGAGGTGTATATCTTAGTGTATATTGCACTATGATATACAAACCTTAAAGCCTTAAATATAGGCTTTTATTTAACTTTCGTTGGTGTCTCTTGGGGTCGCCACTTATACCAACCTTAAAAAAACATTTTTTGAAATAGTATTCAAAAATATCATAGTATTACGCTTGTTAGATCTAAAATAGTATAAACTTTTAGCTAGTTTTATATGGTTAGATGCTGATATTATTGATGTGAAATATTGAATAAATTTGGTTAGTAAATTTAATTTATGATATAATGCTTTACCCAATTAAGTAGGAGCTTTTAAAATGACCATAACACTTAATAATGTAGATAGCCAATTTTTGCAAGTGCTTAAAAGCTTGGTGGCTTTAAAGCCAAATGTGACCATTGTTCAAGATGAAGGAAAAGACACCATTAAAGAAAATATTTTAAAAGATATTGAACTTTATAGGCAGGGTAAGTTAAAAACTTATCCACACGGAACGGAGTGGAAGTATTTGAGAAGATGATTATTAAAGATAGTGATAGATTTATAAACGAATTAATAGAAATTACAACCTTTATAGCAATTGATAGTTTGGATAGGGCTATGAGCTTTGAGGATGATCTAAAAGAAAGGATGGAAATTTTAATATCCAACCCGTACGCTTTTAGAAAATCCACAAAATTTAATGATGAGTGTATAAGAGATTTTATCTTTAAAGGTTACACTATCCCATATTTGATTGATGGTGAAATTATACTTGTGTTAGGTATTTACAAAGCTAATGATTGGAATTAAAGCCATTCGATCACATTGCCAAAATTTTAAACTTAAACCCCTGCATTTAAGGGGTTAATTAACATTTGCTAAGGGTTTTTTGAGACGTTGTTATAATTTCTCTTCCTCATTTATCAAAGCCACGACTCCATTGTACAAATCCTCTACGCATTCAATCTCTGTTATGCCCAATCTTCTTTTGTTGCTGATATCATAAATCCCACCCTTGCTTTTTGAATGTTCGCCGTCTATTCCTCTTATTTGTAGGTGATGTTCTTGGGTTATTTTGTTAAAAAGTTCCATATTTTGGGCTAGTTTTGGTAGTTTTATATGCACGCTTGCTCTCATGGCTGTTCCTAGGTTTGTGGGGCATGAACTTATGTATCCTAGATGCTCATTATAGGCAAACTTCATCTTTTCTTCTAGGCGATTTAGCGCTTTTACTAATCTAGCGAAAACTTCTTTGATGTTGCCACCTTTTTGCATGGATATTATCCTTAGCTGGTCCTCTTCATTGATCCAAACTAGAAAGGTTTTATTGTGATTGTGATATATCCCCCTTGCACTTGGCCAATGCCTGTTTAGCCCCGCTGATTTTAAAAATCTATCCCCTTCTTTAAATAAAAAGTGCTCTTTTATGAGGGTTTGCTTATCATCTTCTCCCATTCCCTCTAAGGGATAGTATTTTCCGGCTAGATCCCCACCTAAAGCATTAAGGGTATCTGAAACTTTCCTTTCTACTTCCAATCTTTGCTTTTTTGAGATGGAAGTTCCTAGTGGTATATTTGCTAGATTTCTTCCCACTCTAATTCTTGTTGAGATAATGTATTTGTTTTTTATGTCAGGATTTGAAATTTTTAGATCATTTATATCTAAATTGCTTTGATGCTTGTCGTTTTTTGAAAAACCATGGTACTCTTCTATGATTTTATCAAATAAGGGCGCAAAAACTTCATAACTTTCTTCATCTCCAGCATAAACACCTATGGAACTATCAGGATTTTCTACACCAGATCTTATGGCTTGATCTAAAGTAAAACCATTTTTTGTTTTTTTATCTTTTAAACTTTCGTAAACCTCTTTTGTTATATGCTTTGCAACTAGGGATTTAGATTCTTTTGTGAAATTTGGATATTCCATGTTTTAACCTTTAATTTTTTGCCCATTATAGCATAAGTTATCCAAAATCATCAAAAACCTTAATAAAAATACTAATCAAATGCTCATTTCTTAACTTTTCTGTATTTCTATTAACTAAACGAAGTTTCTGTGAAAAAACATGGCAAGTCTTCCATCTAATACTCCTTACTCTTAACATAAGTATTAGCTCTTTTTGACAAAATAAGATATTTTATTTGCAAGTTTAGAATTTAGATTTTAGATTTTCTATTATATCTTTATGTTTTCTTGTCTTCGACATCGTTTCATGAGTTCCTGTCTTTACTATTAGAATTAAATGTTTATATTTTAATCTTTATTTCATTTCATTCTGTGATTAAAATTTGAAGAAAGATTGTATCATTTGGCGTCTTTGAAATTAAAATTGCAACTTTTTATTTTTCATAAGTCCACTTTAGGTTTAAATCTTGGTGTTTGCTGGATTTAAGATAACAATGATTGTTTTCTGGTATAATCTATAGCTGAAAGGGTAAAAGGAGTTCCTTGAAAAATTTTACAATTATTCTTGTGTTTACATCTTTTCTTTATGCGGATGTGCATTCATTTTCTTTTGAAAATGATGCCATATTTAAAACAGATAAGTATTATACAAACTCAATCTCCTATTCATGGTTAAGCAGTAAAGATACCAATAATCAACAAATATATGATAATTATTTCTATAATTTCATCAATAATATACCATTTCAAAAAGAGAAAAAAACCAATCTGTACGGCTAGGTTTTGAATATTTTTTATTTACACCAGATGATATTGAAAAAACAGAAAAAATAAAAGATGACGTCCCTTATGCAGGGGTTGCCGAACTACAATTATCTATTTATAGATGGGAGGAGGAATATTTTCATCGATTTGGATTATCTCTGTCTTTAGTAGGACCTAGTGTATTAGGGGAAGAGATACAAAATGGCCTACATGATATGATTGGCTCACGTCATGCAAATGGATGGGATAATCAACTCGATGATTCATTAAATATCTGTATTAGTTATTCTTATGGTGAAAAATTTTATACAAAATATTTTAGCAACAATAGTAAAATTGAATTAATAAATCAAATTCGTTTTGATCTGGGAACAGATATACGAAGTGTTAGTGTTGGTACAAATTTTAGATATGGATACAATATCCCTAATAACTTTGCCACAATAGGAAAAACTATAGGGGCAAATCAAAATTATGCTCTTAATCTAGATTCAAAAAGAAATAGGGAGTTTGGATATGGCATATCCTATGGAATATTTTATAATTATGTTGATTATTTTTATATTACAGATCATGATAAATCATATACAATTGATCCTATAAAGCATGTGTTGGGAAAGATTTTAGGTTTTGATTTTTATTATAAAGACTATTCTTTGAATATTTCTTTAAAAGAAGAGGTATTTTTGTCAAGGAAAAGACATTCTCAAAGATGGGGTACACTTTCTATTAAAAAAGTATTTTAGGGGTTCATATGTTTTGATATCAGATTAATGTTTCTCATAAAATGTATTTGGGGCTTGAAGCCCCAAATATTAACTAGCTTCTTTGCTTCCGCATTTTGCTGCTATGTCACATCCGGCTTTTACAAGTTGCCTTCTCATGTAAGCTATTTTGCTTTGGAGTGGTAAGTGTTTTGGGCAATTGTCTTCACATGCAAGTAAGCTCATGCATCCAAAAACTCCATTATCATCTCCTACTAACTCGTAAAAATCCGCATCTGTTCTTTGATCGTATGGATCAACCCTAAAGCGCGCAACCCTATTTAAACCCACAGCTCCAACGAAGTCGGGTCTCATAAGTTTTGTTCCGCAAGCTGCCACGCAAACTCCACATTCTATACAGCGATCTAACTCAAAGGTTTCTTCGGCTACATCTGGGTCTATGTGTTTTTCTATCTTGCTTATATCTGTTTCTTCGTTGGTATGAATCCAGCTTTGAACTCTTTTACTCATGCCATTCATCCATTCGCCTGTGTTTACGGACAAATCTTTTATAAGTTTAAAAGCTGGCATTGGCATAAGTTGGATTACTCCATCTTCAAAGTCCTTTGTCAAGGTTCTACATGCAAGTCCTGGGCGTCCGTTTATCATCATGCCACAACTTCCACAAATCCCCGCACGACAGACAAAGTCAAAGTTTAGATCCGCGTCGTACTTTTCTCTTATCATTCCAAGAGCTATAAAAAGCGTCATTCCTGGGGTTTCTTCAAGCTCATACTCTGCAAAGTGAGGCTTGGAAATTTTAGAATTTGGATCAAACTTTAAAGCTCTTATTTTTATTTTCCTACTCATGTCCTACTCCTACTCTCTCATTTGGTGCTTTGAATTTTGCTTGGAGTTCAAATGGCATAAGTGCATCTTGAATCTCTAAACGACCTTTTCCTTCCGCTTCCATTTTTTCTCGGATCTTATCCACTTCTTCTTGGCGTACGGCACTATCTGGATGTTCTATGATCATACCCTTAACCCCGTAACCACGGAAGGCTGGAGGCATTTCCATTTTCATTATGTCTAAATCCTCATAGGTAATAGTTGGAGTAGTATCTCCTTCTTTCCACCAAGCAAGGGTTCTTTTTAGCCAATTTTCATCATCACGTTTTAGATAATCTTCCCTATAATGAGCCCCTCTACTTTCGGTTCTTTGCAATGCTCCTTTTGCCACACAAAGGGCAAGTTTTAGCATTTTTGGAACTCTGTAAGCCTCTTCAAGCTCTGGGTTTGCGGCAGTTTGTTTTGAATGAACCGTAACATCGTTTGATTTTTTATACAATTCTTCAAGTTCTTTAACCGCACTTTCTAAGCCCTCATGATTTCTAAATACAGAAACATTATCCCACATGATATCTTTCATGCGATTTTTAATTTCAAAGATATTGTTTTTGCCTTTATTTTTAAGGAGTTTGTCGATAATCTTTGCTTGCTCTTCTAGGGCTTTTTCGGCTACTTTTGTATTTATATCTATTTCATTTTCTTTACAAAAATCAGCAAAATAATCCCCAACTATCATACCAGCAACAACGGTTTCACTAACGGAGTTTCCACCAAGTCGGTTAAAGCCATGCATATCCCAACAAGCTGCCTCGCCGCAGGAAAATAAACCTTTTAAGCCTGGAGTTTCACCCGTTGGTTTTGTTCTGATTCCTCCCATGGAATAGTGCTGCATTGGAAGAACTGGTGCCCAACCTTTTGAGCCCTCATCAGCTGGATCTATACCATTAAAGATTTGACAAATTTCTTGGACATCACGCAAGTTCTTTTCTATGTGTTCGCGTCCTAGGATGGAAATATCAAGCCACACATGCTCCCCATAAGGAGAAGGAACGCCTTTTCCATTTCTTATATGCTCCATCATTCTACGACTTACAACATCACGGGATGCCAATTCTTTTTTCTCTGGCTCATAATCTGGCATAAATCTATGTCCATCCACATCTCGGAGTATTCCTCCATCCCCACGACAGCCTTCAGTTAGAAGTATTCCGCTAGGGACGATTGGGGTTGGGTGAAATTGTACTGCTTCCATATTTCCAAGGGGAGTTTTTCCAGTCTCAAGGGCAATGGCTGCTCCGATTCCCTCACATATAACTGCATTTGTGGTTTGTTTATAAATTCTTCCATATCCACCAGTTGCTATCAAGGTTCCCTTTGCCACGTAAGCCATGAGCTCGCCAGTTACAAGGTCCCTTACAACTGCCCCATAGCATCTATCTTTTTTATGGATAAGTGCTATTGCTTCTTTTCTATCTTCTATGTTTACATCATGCTTTAGAGCCTCATTTGCTACTCCAAAAAGCATGGTATGTCCTGTTGCATCTGCGGTGTAACAGGTTCTCCATTTTTTAGTTCCACCAAAATCACGAGAATGTATAAGTCCGTGAACTTCTTTTTTCTCTTCTATGGTAGTTTTTTGTGCGTTTATAACTGCCGTCCTTTTTCCCTGGGTAATCCTAGTCCAAGGAACGCCCCAAGCGGCTAATTGCCTTATCGCCTTTGGTGCAGTTGTTACGAACATTCTCGCCACATCCTGATCACAGCCCCAGTCGCTTCCTTTTACTGTATCAGCAAAGTGTAGATCTTCATTGTCTCCCTCACTCATTTTTGAGTTTCCAAGGCTCGCTTGCATACCACCCTGGGCTGCTGCTGAGTGGGAACGCTTAACTGGAACGAGGCTTAAAACCGTTGTACTTAATCCCTTATCTGCTGCTGCAACTGCTGCCCTTAGACCTGCTAGTCCTCCGCCTATAACTAAGGCATCACAATATTTGATATTCATGATATTTTTACCCCCTTTTCTTGGAGTGTTTGGATTTGGCTTGTGGTTGGGTGATATTTTTGTCCTGCTTGATCCCTATGATCATATCCTATTTTCACATAAGCCAAAAGTGTTAAAAGACCTAAAACCAAGAAAAATACCGTGATAGCATGTTTTGCCATTTTGAGATTTTTTCTAGTTTGTTTTGCATCTTTTCCCTCAAACCATCCCCATTTAACGCAAAGTCTGTAAAGTCCTACGGTTCCGTGAACTTCAACGGCGATTAGGAGTATGAGGTAAAAAGGCCACATAAAATCACTCCACATTCTATCAGCAGAGCCAAAAGGTCCTATGGTGTGAGCTTTTGTCATCATCATAAAAAGATGGGCTGAGCCTAAGAAGAACATCAAAAAGCCAGTTGCTGCTTGGAAAAACCATAAAGATGTATCGCTATGTTTCATCATTTTCATGTGGGTTCTGTATTGTTGCCATTGTCGAAAATTTATAGGAAATTTTCTCATGGCAAGTCCTGCATGTATGATGAAAATAGCGAACACACAGGCCACAACTAATGAAACCAAGATGGGTTGGGGTTTATCTAAAAATGCTGCTCCCTCAAAAAACTTGGCTATGGTGTACATGGCATCTTTTCCAAATAGAATAGATGCAACAAAAAACATGTGTGCCCACATGAATAGTGCCAAAAATAGCCCGGATGCACTTTGGATGAAATCCAAGCGTGCAGGCATACGGCTTTTTTTGCCACTAACGCTCTGCCCTAAAAAACCTTCGATTAGGTTGCTCACGCTAAATCCTTTGTAGTGAAATTCTAATGACGACTAAAACTTTAACTTTGACGCATTATTACTCAATCATACAATAAGTTTTATAAAAATATTATTAGATTATTATTTTTATTTGCTTTTATTAACAATGAGTTTATTTCGTCTATAAAGGTAGATGTATAGCACTATGGAAATGAGTATCATAAACAAAGACAGCAATTGCCCCTGAGTTAGCCAACCGCCGTATATGAAGCCTAGTTGAAAATCGGGCTGACGCCAAAATTCTGCTACAAATCTAGCCAAGGCATAAAAGAAGCCATAAAGGGCAATTAATTCGCCATTAAATTTCTTATATTTTCTATACACATAAAGGATTACAAAGACTAAAACACCTTCTAAAAAAGCTTCATAAAGTTGAGATGGATGTCTAAATTCTCCAAGTACATTTATGCCCCATGGAACATCTGTGTATCTTCCGATTAATTCTTTATTTAAAAAATTTCCTATTCTGCCAAAGATATAGCCAAAGGGAACACTAATGGCAACTAGATCTAAAAATGGCCAAGGAGAAGTTTTATGTCTTAGGCAATATCCCCAAGTTCCAAGTAAAAATCCTATAACAGCCCCGTGGTAACTCATGCCCCTAATACCAACAAAAGTACCATCCATGAAAGGATTAAACATTTGCCATGGATGGCTTAAATAATAGCTGGTATTTGGGTCATAAAAGATGATATAACCTAGTCTTGCTCCTAAAATAACCCCAACTTCTATCCATATAAAATAATCATCCAATTCCTTTTCACTAAAGGGAAGTTTATCTTTTTTTGCAATCCATTTTGCTATAAATAAAGCCGACAAAAGGGCTAAAACGTACATTATCCCATACCAATGCACCTTAAATCCAAAAATCCCAAAGGCTACGGGATCAAAATTAGTATATATGTTGTTCCAAAATTCCATTTTTATTCCTTTTTTTACTTTTAAAATCTTTTAGAAATTGCTGAAATTCGTTGGAGTTATCGAGCAATTCCTCTCCTGCTTTGATGATCTCATCCACCCTTTTTGCATCAAGTTCTAAACTAGTTTTTGTTCTAGACAATAAGTTTGCACGTTTTTTGGGAAGATTATTGAAGTTCAATTCGATTACATAAAATTTTAAATTTTTTATTTTAAATTTTTGGGCTTGTTTTTTCCATAGGGAAATATAATAATCTAAGATATCAAGAGTATCATGATTGTATCTTGTTAATTGTATGGTGCTTGTGGCAGAAATAACTTCAGTGATGGATGGATTTTGTTTGTTTATGGCAATGTTTGGATCTAAACTATCTGCTGCATTGACAACTAAGATAGCTATTTTATTGCTTTTTTCCATACCATAAGCCTTCATTAGTTTTATAAAGTCGTTATCGTATTTTGCGACAATATCAAATAAGGCACGCAGCCCTAGATTGTCACTAATTCCCCCATCTACTAAATGTAGATACGGATATTTTTTTGTGTTTTGTAGTTTATTTATATTTTTTGTTTGTTTGTGATTGTATTTTAAAAACCCCTTATTTGTGTTTTTGATTGTGGTTTTTTTGCACATATCATAATTTTTTAGCGTTAGTGGAGAAAAAACCCCCGGAACAGCTGAAGATGCTGTTACTGCTTTTCCTATGGAATAGGAGTTTAGATCAGAACAGATTTTTGCAAAATTTTCCTTTGTAAAGGAAAAGGCGTTGCCAGTTGAAATATCTGTTGCATTGATTATGATTTGTGGATGTTTTCTTAAATGACCAAAGGTTTTCTTTCCAAAAATCTCTTTGTCATAAAAATTTGCCACATAATCGCTTCTATTGTACAAAGAATAATTAAACCAATTTAGGGGATTTAGTATGGTATCAATTATCCGTGTTTGAATGGGTTTTTTCAAAAATTTACTTTCAAAATCCTCAAAAATTTTATCCCCATAAAGTCCAAAATAAGCAGCTGTAAAGCTTCCACCACTTACTGAAGAAATGATTTCTATGTTATCTAGTAAATTATATTTATTCAAACCCTTTAAAACCCCATAAGAAAGGGCAGCTGCCCTCGTTCCACCACCTGAAAATGTTAAAAATAAAGAAGTATTTTCTTTGTTTTTTAGAGGTTTCAAGATAGGTATGGGTTTATTTGAGCTCAAAGGGACATTTAATGTACTCTCCTTTGATGAACATGCACCCAAAAACAATACTATAAACACAAAAATATAAATATTTTTTATCAAAGCAAATGCCCCATTTGGTCTTTTTTTACTTTTAAATAATTTTCATTGAAAGAATTTGCCTTTATGATGATAGGCAGTCGTTGGATTATTTGTATTCCCTTTAGGGCTTGGATTTTTTTTGGGTTATTGGTTAGGAGGGAGATTTTTTTGATCTTAAAATGATCTAGGATAAATTCCACTATCTCATAACTTCTCATATCTGCTTCAAAACCTAGCTGATGGTTTGCTTCAATCGTATCTAGCCCCTCATCTTGTAGGGCATAGGCATTTACCTTGTTGAGTAAGCCTATATTTCGTCCCTCCTGTCTTAGATAGATTAGCATTCCGCCTTTTTTTGATATTTGTTCAAGGGCGAAACCAAGTTGATCTCCGCAGTCGCATTTTAAGCTTCCTAGGGCATCTCCTGTTAGGCATTCGCTGTGGATTCTGACGATAGGAATATTTTTTAGAGGTTCTTTGAAAATTACTAGATGCTCTTTGTGATTTTCTTGGAAACTTTGTATTTTAAGTTTTCCAAATTTTGTTGGTAGATTTGCGATATTTGAAATTTTTACATCCATCTATATAGTTCACTTTTTATTGTATTTAAAATTTAAAACAGCCATTGTAGCAAATTTAAGAGAAAATATGGCTTATTTACATCTAAAGTTAATATAAAAAGTTGTATAATGTGAGAAATGACCAAAAAAGGAGTTTGAAATGGTAGAAATAGAAACTAGGGTGGGGGATAATGTGAATATTAATGGCGAAGAGGTCCCTTTATCTAAACTTATCGAAGCTTATAAAGGTGGGAAAAAAGAGAAGAAATTTTGCAAAAAAGCAGTTTTGAAAAGAAAAAACGAAAAAGCTCTCAAGCCCTATCAGGCTGAACTTATAAAACTCCAAAAACACCTTGAAAATAAAAATAAAAAGATGATAATACTCTTCGAAGGACGAGATGCAGCGGGAAAAGGTGGCACCATAAGAAGGGTTTCAAGGTATATGAATGAAAAGCATTATCGCATTGTTGCTCTAGGAAAGCCAACTGATGAGCAAAAGGGGCAATGGTTTTATCAAAAATACGTCCAACATTTTCCAACAAATGGTGAAATAGTTTTATTTGATAGAAGTTGGTACAACCGCGCCATGGTTGAGCATGTTTTTGGTTTTTGCAGTCCCAAAGAGTACGAAGATTTTATGGATGGGGTTACAAATTTTGAAAAGGATCTAACTAGACAGGGAATGATCTTGGTTAAGCTTTATTTCTCCGTTACCAAAGATGAGCAAGCTTTGAGATTTGAAAGAAGAAAGACTGACCCGCTTCGACAATGGAAATTAAGCGAGATCGATATGCAAGCCCAAGATAGATGGGATGATTTTACCAATGCCAAGTACGACATGATAAAAAGAACCCATACCCACTGGGCACCATGGACCATAATCCGCTCAAATGATAAGCAAAAAGCAAGGCTTGAGGCTATGAAAGTTATACTAGATAGTGTTGATTATGAGGGAAAGGATGATAGCTTGGATTATGCTTTGGATTATAAGGTAGTGGTATCTGGAGCAAGGGAGATAGAGATCATGCATTCACAAAGGGCAAAAAGCGGTAAGTTTATAAATTAAGGGGGAAGGTAAAAGGATAAAGGAAATTTCTTTATCCTTTTATAGATTTTATTTTTCAAAACTCTTTTTTAAAGCTTGAAATTTTTCTAGCTGCTCTGGGATAAATTCTCTATTTTTATCACGTGCTACGTAAACTTTAAAAATATCATTTCCATCTTTATCTAAAAACATGACGCTGTGGGAAATCATGCCCATAACCACTTTCGCACTTAAAAATACTATTTTGTCGATATCGCTAGCTTTTAAATGTCCGCTCAAAGGTGCTTCATGGCTGAAGTTGTAATAGCCTCTCATGTAGCTTCCTTTTCCTATCTTGGAGCGAATTTCTAGGATGAAAGAAGGGGTATTTTTGACTATCAAAACCTCGCCCCAGGTTTCTAATTCTCCTATGATCTCATCAAATTTGTCTCCGTTTGCATGGGTTGCAACTTCATTTGGCAGGTTTAGCAAAATGTCAATTTCTTTTACATTTAAAGCTTGGGCTAATTTTGCAACTGTGTACTTGTCGTCTTTTTGGATTTGTTCCTTGATTTTTTGTTGTAAATCACTCATAATCTTCCTTTTTTTGATTTTTATAAATTTTTTATTTTGCTAAATGCTTTTTTGGCATTTGCCACATCTTTTTCATCTGGATGAGTGGTAGCATCTGCCCATCTTTTTTCCCTCTCAGGTGTGATTGGATGCCTTGCATTTGCTCCTTGTTTTGCTGCCATATCTCTCATTTTTTGGATGATATTTGGATCGATCGCCCCTTGGCAGATAAATTCGCAAAGAAGGGTGTTGTTGTTTGCCCTCATGAGCTCTCTACCCTTTTCCATTACAGCTTTTGCGTGTTCGCTTTCGGGTTCTGCTCCTAGGGTTGCGAAAAGTCCTACTTTTTTATTTTTAACTTGCTCTAAAAAGTCTTTTCCTTTGCCACCTGCAAAGCCTTTATCTACGAAAAAGCCAAGAGCTATAAAATCGTATTCTTCCCAGTTCGTAGCCTCTTCCATGGGTATTATATCGCCACCAATTTGCTCATGAATTGCCTGGGCAATCTTTTTTGTATTGCCCGTCCATGAGCAATATGTTGTAAGTTTTTTCATTTTTATCCTTTATTGTCATTTTTACTTCTCAAAATGGGCAGAGCCCATTTTTGCGACCAATTTTAAAAAAATTGGATTAACTAAAGTTATTGTATTTACTTCGTAAATACTGACCGCTACGCTTTAAGGTTTTTGTTTGCGTAAAGTAAGTTTCTATTTAGCCAAGCAATAACCCCATTTTAGATCTTATAAACAAATTTTTTAATTCTAATACTATTTTTTCAATACTTCTGTGCAATGTCTAAAACATGACTAGCTATGGTATTGCCCCAGAAAATTCCGTTTATGGTAAAATTTATTTCTTCATCATTTAATCTTATGTATTGATGTTCCTCTGTTTTTTTCAAAAAATCAAAAATTTCTTCATAAGCTTTGTTGTTTACTAAATTTTTAAGCTTTTCAAGTTTGATATTTTGGTATTGAAATAGCCAATCTATGGCATCTAGTCGTTGCTCTTTTTCACTTTTTTTGGTAAAAACCTGCATGGCTTTGCCAAACTTGCTAAAGGTAAATGAGCCGTATTCCCCAAGTCTTCCACCAGCTCCTATGCCAAGGGGTAAGATGTCAGCTCCTTGGTGGGTTAGACGGATGTATTTGTATTTATCTCTTCCTTTTTTATTTACCTTTGTAAGTTCTAAAATCTCATAATCATCTTTTAGCATTTCTTCTACAAAATGATTGTGCAAAGCATTGTCGTGTTTTAGATCATAATAATCCTCTAGCCTAATATCTTCAGAAAGTTTTGAACCCTCATGGAACATGAGTGAATAAAAACTAGCACTATCAACTTCGAGCTCTTTTGCCATTTTTGCATCGTTTATGACATCTTTTAAGCTTTGATTTGGGTAGTTATAAATGATATCGATGCAGATATTCCCCTTAAAATTACTTTTTATCTTTGAGAGTTTGTCTATGGCATGTTTTCCATCCCCAACCCTATTTAGTAGTTTTCTGCCCTCATCGTTAAAACTTTGGATGCCTATGCTGTATCGATTTACGCCTAGATCTTGCATTAGGCGAAGTTTTTCCATATTTAGATTATGCAAGGTGCTTTCAAAGCTAAATTCGCAGGTTGGTGAGATATTAAATTTTTCGTTTATGGCTTTTAGGATTTTTTCTAGATGGTGGTTTTTAAAAATAGTTGGAGTTCCGCCGCCAAAATAAATACTCTCAAATTCTTTTTGCTTTATATAAGGATAATCACAAAATTCATCTATCTTTTTTAGCAAAAATTCACAATATTCATCCAATTGTCCATCTAATTTACTCCTATTCATGGAACAAAAAGAGCAGATATTATCACAAAATGGTACATGGAAATAAATAACTCCCTCTTTTTGTTTGGGAGTAGTTTGTAGAAACTTATCGATAGTTCGCCTAAGAACAGGGAGATTTGGACCTTTTTTGCCCCTATGGTGGGTTTTTACTCTTTCTTTGAACATTCTTAGTTCCTTATGTTTTCCTTGTTTTCAACTCCGCAAATCATAACCAATAAATCATTAATATAAGGTAAAGTTTGTCTTATATTATTAAAATTCCTCCATTTAAACTAATATGTGGTAAAATCCCAAAAAAGGAGAATAGAATGCTTAAAAGACATAGACGCCTAAGGACAAATGCAAATATCCGTTCTTTAGTAGAAGAAAATAAACTTCATATTGATGATTTTATCTATCCGCTTTTTATGGTAGAGGGCGAGGGGATTAAAAAAGAAATTTCTTCCATGCCAGATGTTTTTCAAATGAGCTTGGATGAGATTTTGAAAGAATGCGAAGAAGTGGTAAATCTTGGTATAAAATCCATCATTCTTTTTGGCATTCCAAGTACTAAAGATAGCATAGGAAGTGACGCCCTGTGTGATATGGGTTTGATTGCTAGAAGTTTGAGAGCTATAAAGGAAAAATTTCCCAATCTTTATGTGGTTACTGATCTATGTTTTTGTGAGTTTACCGACCATGGGCACTGCGGGATTTTAGATCTTAAAAATAAAAGTGTAAATAACGATGCAACCCTTAAAATACTCCAAAAACAAGCCCTAATACACGCTCAAAGTGGAGCCGACATGATAGCTCCAAGTGGAATGATGGATGGGACCATAAAGGCTTTAAGGGAGATTTTAGATCAAAATGGCTTTGAAAATTTACCGATAATGGCGTATTCTACAAAATTTGCATCTGCTTATTATGGTCCCTTTAGGGATGTGGCAGAATCTACTCCAAGCTTTGGAGATAGAAAAAGCTACCAAATGAACCCTGCAAATCGCCGTGAAGCCATAAGCGAAAGCCTAGAAGATGAGCTTCAAGGGGCTGATATTTTAATGGTAAAACCCGCCCTTGCTTACCTTGATGTGGTGCGAGATATAAAAGAAAGAACATTAACGCCCATGGCAGTTTATAACGTCAGCGGCGAATACGCTTTGCTCAAAGCAGGTCAAAAATCAGGCGTGATTGAGTATGAAAAAGTTTTATTAGAAACTATGATCTCATTTAAAAGGGCAGGGGCGGATATAATCATATCTTATCATGCCAAGGAAGTGGCAAAGCTTTTGGCAAATGGCACTGACTGAGGTCAGTGCTGAAAACGGATTACGGATTACTGAAAACGGATGACTAGTAGGGTAGGCATTTTTTCAAAATGCCATCTATTTATATCATATTTAATAAAAAAGGATATAATAAACTACGATAGTATAAAAGGAATAAATTTTGAAACATTTTTTATCACTTTATGATTTTAGTAAAGAAGAGATTTTAGAGATTATAGATCTAGGTGTGGCTATAAAGAAAGAGGCTAAGGCTAAGAGGTATTTTCCCCATCTTCATCAGCAAACTTTGGGGATGCTTTTTGAAAAAAGTAGTACTAGAACTAGGGTTAGCTTTGAGGTTGGCATCCATCAGCTTGGGGGGAAGGGTTTGTTTTTATCTTCCAATGATTTGCAACTTGGACGTGGAGAGCCCATGAGAGATAGTGCTAGGGTGATTAGCCGTATGGTCGATATGGTCATGATACGCACCTTTTCACAAAGTATTTTGGATGAATTTGCGGCTTACTCAAAGGTTCCTGTGATAAATGGTTTGACCGATAAATATCATCCTGTGCAACTTTTGGCTGATTATATAACTATGATGGAATATAAAAAAGACAAAAACCCAGTGGTTGCCTATGTGGGCGATGGAAATAATATGACCCATTCGTGGATGATGTTAGCAAGCAAGCTTGGTTTTACTCTAGATATAGCAACCCCAAAGGGATATGAACCTTGGCAAGAAATCATCTCTGATGCAAAAATGCTATGTGAAGAAAGTGGGGGAATTATAAATTATTTTAATGATCCTCTCAAGGCAGTAAAAGATGCAGATGTGGTTACAACTGATACTTGGGTTTCCATGGGGCAAGAGGCAGAAAAAGAAAAGAGAATTAGGGATTTTAAGGGTTTTATGGTTGATATGGATATGATGAAGCTAGCCAAGAAAGATGCGATTTTTCTGCATTGCTTACCAGCTTATAGGGGTTATGAGGTTAGCGAGGAAGTTTTTGAAAAGTATGCGGATAATATTTTTGATGAGGCCGAAAACAGGCTCCATGCGCAAAAGGGTGTCATGGTTTGGCTTGATAGGCATAGAAATGATTAGGGGTTGAGATGGAAGAGAAAAATATCATAAAACAAATTAAGGATTTATCAAAGCAAGTTAGTTTTTATGGCGGAAACTTCGATCTAGATGCCCATAGTAAAAAACTTGTTTTAGAAGATAAAAATGACAACCTCCATGCCGTTGTGCCATTAGAAACCTTAAATAGGATTCTAAACGCTTTAAAAGAAGCAAAGGAGGAAAGTTTCCAACTAAAACTTGAAAAAGCCATTTGGAAATATGTTCCCATCGACTTTGCTGACACTTGGGCAGTTGTCATGAATGAGCTTGAAAATAGCAATGAGGACATCATGAGCGATAAAAATTTAAACAAGATAGTAAAAAATGTCAAAAAAAAGCATCCAAATTTATTTTTAAACCTTGATGATTTTTTACCAGGAGAAGTAAGGCATATAAGTAGATGATAGATTTTGATAAATTTGTAAAATACGCTAAACCTGGACCTCGATATACGAGCTATCCCACTGCGCCAGAATTTCATGGGGAATTTTCCCATGAAGAATATACGCATATACTAAAAAATCAAGATAAAAATCGCCCATTATCCTTGTATTTTCACTTGCCATTTTGCAGGAGTGCTTGTTATTTTTGTGGATGCAATGTGGTTTTTACCAGTAAAAATGATAAAAAAGAGCGTTATATCCAATATCTAAAAAAGGAAGTGGATATTTTATCAAAACATCTTGATACTTCAAGGGATGTTTTGCAGCTTCATTTTGGTGGTGGAACTCCGACATTTTTTGATGCAAATCAACTTGAAAGTATCATCAGGCTTATCAAAGATTATTTTCCAAATTTTGCTAGGGATGCCGAGGTAAGTTGCGAGATAGATCCAAGATTTTTAACTAAAGAACAATTAGATGTTTTGATCGCTGGTGGCTTTAATCGCATTAGCTATGGGGTACAGGATTTTAATGAAGAAATTCAAAAGATAATCCATCGTATCCAGCCCTACGAGATTACCAAAAATGCTGTGGATATGGCAAGGGCTGTTGGGATTAAATCCATAAATATGGATTTGATTTATGGCTTTCCCCATCAAAGCCTAGAGAGCTTTAAAAAAACTTTAGATATAGCCCTAACCCTAAGCCCCGATAGGTTTGCGGTTTTTAACTATGCCCATATTCCTTGGCTGAAAAAGACTATGCGAAAATTTGATGAAACTACTTTGCCAAGTCCACAAGAAAAGCTAAATATACTAAAATACACCATAAATTTTTTCCAAGAAAATGGTTACAAAATGATAGGTATGGACCATTTTGCAAAGCCTGAAGATGAGTTGTTTTTGGCCATAGAAAAGGGTGAACTTCACCGAAATTTCCAAGGATATACCACAAAGGGTGGGGCGGATTTGATAGGCATAGGGCTTACAAGTATAGGGGAGGGCGAGGGGCATTATGCTCAAAATTTTAAAGATATGAAAGAGTATGAAGAAGCCATTGATGAGGGTAGATTGCCACTTTTTAAGGGAATTGTTTTAAATGAAGATGATAAGCTTAGAAAGGCTGTTATAATGGAGCTTATGAGTAATTTTAAATTAAATATCTCCTCCATTGAGGAGAATTTTAAGATAGATTTTTTCAAATATTTTGCAGATGCTATCGAGGAGCTTAAAGAATTTGAAGCCCAAGATTTGCTAAGTATAAGCAAAGAGGCTATTTTGGTTCATGATACAGGTGAGCTTCTGATACGAAATATTTCCATGCCATTTGATGCCTATTTGAAGGGCAATAAACAAAGAAGATTTTCTAAGACCATATGATGATAGATTTTAAATCCATAAGTGAAGAATGTGTTAAATGCGGAAAGTGCATCCCAACTTGCACCATACACACAGCAAATCCTGATGAGGTAACAAGTCCTAGGGGTTTTTTAGAATTACTAGGAGCATACGATAGGGGCGATTTAGATCTAGACAAAAACGCTAAAAACATTTTTGAAAGTTGTTTTTTGTGTACAAATTGTGTGGATGTTTGCCCAAATACCTTACCAATAGATGCCATGATAGAAAATGTAAGAGCAGACATAGCTAAAAAATACGGCATAGCCTTTTATAAGCGAGCCTTTTTTTGGTTTTTAAGGCATAGATTTTTTATGGATTTAGCAAGCAAGCTAGGCTACATTTTCCAAACCTGTGGTTTTAAGATAAAAGATGAACTTAACTCCATGCAGCCACGTTTTTCACTTCCCATGATAAAAAAAGATAGACTTCTGCCATCTTTGGGTTCAAAATCTTTTCTAAATTCCCACCCACCCATCATAGAAAATGGAGGAGAGGGAAAAGTCGGCATTTTTATAGGATGTTTGGCAAACTATAACTATACAGACATAGGCGAGGGATTGTTGGAGATTTTTAAAGCCCTAAAAATCGATGTTTATCTTCTTAAAAAACAAGCCTGCTGTGGAGCTCCTGCTTACTTTACGGGAGATTTTGACACGGTCGATATCCTAGCAAGAAAAAATATAGCATATTTTAAAGAAGTTTTAAAGGATCTAGATGCCATAGTTATCCCAGAAGCAACCTGTAGTGCCATGATAAAGGAAGATTATCCTCATTTTTTTGATTTAAGAGATGAAAGTTTGAGCAAGGATATGAAAGAACTAAATAAAAAGATTTTCATGGCAACGGAGTATCTAGAAAAGCATACAGATCTAAAAAATCTTTTAGCAAAAAAACAAAAACAAACCGATCTTATAACCTATCACGACCCCTGTCATGCGAGAAAAATGCAAGGCATCTATAAAGAGCCACGCTCTTTGTTATCTCAAAATTACAAACTTAAAGAAATGAGCGATCCAAATGCCTGCTGCGGCTTTGGGGGAGTTACCATACAAGCCGAAAAACACCACCTAGCCAAAACAATCGGCGATAAAAAAGCCCAAATGATAGATCAAACAAAAGCCAAATATGTAAGTGCAGAATGCAGTGCCTGTAAGATGCAGATAACAAATTCTTTATTTCAAAATAAAAGTGAAGTTTTATTTAAAAATCCAATTGAATTGATAGCTGAAGCTTTGAGGGATTAGAGATGAAAAATGTGGATGGACAAAGTTTGCAAAATGCCTATAAACTTTTTGAAACAAATGACATAAGAGATATGAAAGTTGGAACCATAGAAGGTTTAAAACAAATTCATAAATATTTATTCGGTGGACTTTATAATTTTGCTGGTAAAATACGGGATAAAAATATTTCTAAGGGCAATTTTAGATTTGCTAATTGTTTATATTTGAATGAAATTTTGGTAAAAATTGAACAAATGCCAGAAAATACCTTTGAAGATATAATAGCTAAATATGTTGAAATAAATATTGCCCATCCTTTCATGGAAGGCAATGGTAGAAGTTCTAGAATTTGGCTTGATTTGATCTTAAAAAAGAACCTTAAAAAAGTCGTTAATTGGCAATTTGTGGATAAAAACCTTTACCTTCAAGCTATGGAGAGAAGCCCTATTAATGACTTAGAACTGAGGGTTTTGATAGAAGAAAATTTAACCGATAAGATCGATGATAGACAAGTAATATTTAAAGGCATAGAACAGTCATATTTTTATGAGGGATATCAATAAAAGTCATAAATATCTTCATTTATTTAAAGATAAAAACTTATTTTCACTCCTCTCTTTTAACATCTTATATATCTTCAAAATCGAAAGAAAAAAAGTAGTGATTGCGGGTCCTAGTATCATGCCCCAAAAGCCAAAGGTGGAAAGTCCGGCTAGGATGGCGAAGAAGATCAAAAGTTCATTGACCACGGTTGGGGTTTCTAGGATGGTGTTGTTGATGTATTTTATGATGAGTGGTTTTATGAAAGTATCGGCTATGATTGAGATAATTAGAATGGAATAAAGGGCTATGGTGAGGGCTATTAGGGTGTTGTCATTGGCAAATTCGTAAGCACTTATGGGAAGCCACATTAAGGCTCCGCCGACTACTGGGATTAGGGAGCAAAAGCCGTATAAGATGCCTAGTAAAAATCCATTGTATCCGTAATACATTCCTATAAAGGCAAATAAGGTTCCCTCAAAAAATGCGGTTAATAAGATGGAATAAAAAACTACGCTCATCACATTGCCCATTTCGGAAAATATCATCTCAATTTCGTCATTTTCCATTGGAAGGACGCTTTTTATGTATTCGATTATGTCTCGCCCGTAGGCATTTGCGAAGAAGAAAAATACCACTATTAGAACCATATTTGTAAAAAATCCAGCTCCCATTTTGCCAAATGATGCAGCATTTGCCAATACCTTGCTTGAGATTTTTCCTAGATCTAAATTTACTAAAATTTCTTTGATTTTTGGTTCTAAAAATTGCAAACTTTCAGGCAAATTTAGCTTGTATTCTTTGAAAAAAGTTATGGTATTTTGTATGATGGAAGTATCAAAATTTAGGGCTTCTTTGGCTAAAACACTTATGGCGTAAACGATGGGGGCGAAAAATAAAATACAAAGTAAAAATGTTGTGATTCCAGATGCGATAAAGGGTTTTTTAACAAGGGTCAAAATCTTTTTATGTATGGGAATTGTGGCGATGGCTAGCAGGGAAGCTATGGCTATATTTAGCAAAAATGGTTTAAATAAAACCACCATGGCGTATAAAACTAAGATAAAAAGTGTGCTTAAAAAGATTTTGTTTTTATCCATTGTATTCTCCGAAAAGATTTTGTTCTCCTTGGGGAGTTAGTTTGAAAAGTTCATAGCATTTTGTTGTTGCTATGCGTCCACGGGCTGTTCGCTCTATGTATCCTTTTGAAAGCAGATAAGGCTCTATAACATCCTCAATCGTTCCCTCATCTTCGCTAAGAGCTGCTGCTATGGTGTTTAGTCCTAAGGGGCGGGATTTGGCATCTAGAAGTATGTTTAGGTAGCGCAAATCCATCTCATCAAAACCTAGATCGTTTACTCCAAGCTCATCTAGGGCATATCTTGCGCGAACTAGATTTATATTCTCTTCATTTTCCACATCAGCAAAATCTCTTACCCTTTTTAAAAGTCTTAGGGCAATTCTAGGGGTTCCACGACTTCGTTTGGCAAGTTCTAAGCTCGCATCATCTAGGCAGGGTTTTTCCAGTTTAAGCCCTGCTTTTTTGACTATCTGGGCGAGCTCTTTTGTTTCATAAAATTGCAATCTAAAATGTATGCCAAATCTATCTCGCAAAGGGGAGCTTATCATGCCAGCTCTTGTGGTTGCTCCGATGAGAGTAAAGCGTGGCAGGTCGATTTTTATGGTTTGGGCTGCAGGGCCGCTACCTATGATGATATCAAGGCGAAAATCCTCCATGGCAGGATACAAGATCTCTTCGATGGCGGGAGAGAGCCTGTGGATTTCGTCTATGAAGAGTATTTCTCCCTCTTCAAGGTTGGTCAAAATAGCCGCTAAATCTCCGCTTTTTTCTATCATTGGAGCGGCAGTTATTTTGATGTTTGCTTCCATTTCGTTTGAGATTATGTGGGCTAGGGTTGTTTTTCCAAGTCCTGGGGGTCCGAAAAAAAGTATGTGATCTAAGGCTTCATTTCGTTTTTTGCTAGCCTTTATGAAAACTTGCAAATTTCTTTTTATCTTTTCTTGCCCAACATAATCTTCCCAAGTTGAGGGTCTAAGGGAGCTTTCGTACTCGTTTTCTAGGTTTAATTTTTCTATTTCAACTATGCGTTCCACTTAAAATAACCTTGATCTAATAACTATGTTTAGCATCTGGAAAAGTTCCATCTTTTACTTCTTTTATGTAGGAATTTAGGGCATCTCTTACTAATCTTCCGCCTTCAAGATAGCGTTTTGCAAATTTTGGTTTAAAATCTTCAAAAAATCCAAAGGCATCGCTCCAAACTAGCACTTGTCCATCTGTTCCATTTCCTGCACCTATGCCTATGGTTGGTACTTGAAGGCTTTTGCTTATCTGGGTGGCAACTTGGCTTTTTATACCCTCTAGTACAACACAAAAAGCCCCAGCTTTTTCTACTGCTTTTGCATCTTTTTTGAGCTGTTTTGCCTCGCTTTCATTTCTTCCTTTAACCTTATAACCGCCCTCGCTTCTAACATTTTGTGGTAAAAGTCCTATGTGGGCTACAACTGCTATTCCATTTTGGGTAAGGTGTTTTATAATTTCAGCCTTATCTTCTCCGCCCTCTATTTTTATGGCATGGGCTTTGGTGTTTTTGTAAACTTTTATGGCATTTTTTAGGGCTTTTTCCTTGTTTGTATATGTTCCAAAGGGCATATCAAAGACTATCAAAGCGTTTTTGGCTCCTTTGCAAACTGCTTTTGTATGGTAGATCATCTCTTCTAGGCTAATCTTTAAGGTATCATCATCGCCCCCAAAGCTCATACTTAAACTATCACCCACTAAGATCATATCAACACTTTCATCAAATATCTTTGCAAATAGGGTATCATAAGCTGTTATCATGGTTATTTTTTCTACATTTTTTTTGTCTTGTATGGAGTTTATGGTTTGTTTTTTGTCTTTTAGAATACTCAAGCTTACTCCTTAAAATGTAAATTTCACTTTGATTTTAACACAAAAATAGTATAAATTCAATTATAAATCAAAAACTAAGCTCATATATTTTGCAATTTGGGATTGTTTATGTTTATTGTCAAAGAAAATTTCAAAGGCTAAAACCCCTTGATAAAGAAGCATTTCCTTGCCATCCTTGCACTTTAGGTGGTGTTTTTTGCATGCATCTAAAAAGGGTGTTTGTTTGTGGTATATAACATCAAAGGCGTATTTTGCCTGTTTGATGGTTGGTAAAAGCAAGTGCTCTGGGAGGGGTAAAAGTTCGTCATTTAATCCAGCTGAAGTTGTATTTATGATGATGTCAAAGGGTTTTGGTTCGTAGGAATTCCAATCATACAAACTAACATCTAGATCTGCAAAATCTTCCAATCTTTTTTTGCTTCTATTTACTATGCTAATCCTAAGGCCCTCATTTTTTAAAGCACAACATATGGCTTTAGCTGTTCCTCCAGCACCTAAGATCAAGGCATTTTTTAGGGGCAAAAAGTCTTTTATGGCTAGGATGAAGCCTGGGGCATCTGTATTGTAGCCTAGGAGTTTATCGTCTTTTTTTACTATGGTATTTACGGCTTTTATTTCTTTGGCTATTCCTACAACCTTGTCGCATTGATTGTGGGCAAATTCTTTGTATGGAATCGTTACGTTAGCTCCGCTAAGTTTTAGATGGTGAAAAGTTTTTGCTAAATCTTCGCCTTTTTTTAGGCAGTACCTGGTATAAATCCCGTTTAGATCTAAATTTTTTAGAGCAAGGTTATGCATTCTTGGGGATATGGAATGCTTTATGGGTTTACCAAATACTGCAAAAACTTCCATTAAATTATTTTTTACGAAATATAAAAGCTTTTGGCGCTAGGTTTCTTTTGATCTTTGTAAGAGCCTTGCGAGCTTGCTTTGTATTTTTATAGGGTCCTATTAACAACTTCATATAAGAAGTTCCCTTTACCCTTGTTTTATATAGGATATATGGGTATTTGCTAGCTTTTATTTTATCCACAAACTTTTTATCTGGATTCATATTTGTAGATGCTAAAACTTGTATATATATGTTGCCAACTAATTTATCTTTCTTTTGGACTGGCTTACTTGTTTTAGGTTTTTGTTTTTTTGGTTTAACTTGTTTTATCACAGGAGCTTCTATGGTTGGTATTTTTGCAATTTTTTTAGGTTCGGGGTCTTCTTTTGGTTTTTGGACTTGTTGCTTGGGTTCGACCTTGATTTCTTCTTTTTCTTGTTCAACCCTTTGCTTTTCTTTTTCTTTTAGTTTTTTGACCATTTCTTCGAAACTCTCGTTTTTAGTTTCCTTTTTTACGATGGGAACTTGTTTAAAAGAAGAATTATCTACATCTACATTTTTAGGTTTTGTTTGGATGTTTGCAATGGGATCTTTATGGCTTGGTTCTGGCTTTTGTAGAACCTTCATGGCTATAACAACAATCAAAAAAACAAGGATCAAAATACCAGCTATTAAAGCAATTTTTTTCGCCTTAGATGCCTTTTGTTCCACATCTTTTTCCAACAAAATATCCTTTAGATCATCTCTAGTTTCCATCTTTTACTCCTTAATATAAAGCTTTATCATAAATCACAAATTTAGATGCTAATTTTTTAGTTTTTTCCCTAGCCTTTGCTTGGACGTCTTTATTTTCTATATCATCTAAGATATCTGCTATGATGTTTGCTATTTGTTCAAATTCTGCTTCCCTCATGCCTCTTGCTGTTAGGGCTGGAGAGCCGATCCTTATGCCTGAGGTTACAAAGGGGCTTCTTTTTTCTCCTGGAACGGTGTTTTTGTTTATGGTTATTCCTGCATTTCCAAGGGCTTCATCTGCATCTTTTCCACTAAAGGGTTTATCCAAAAAGCTAACAAGGATTAGATGGTTGTCTGTTCCGCCACTTACTATGTTGTAGCCACGCTTTTTTAGAACTTCGCCCAATACCTTTGCGTTTGCCTTTACTTGTTTGGCGTAGGTTTTCCATTCTGGCTTTAGGTTTTCTTTAAATCCAACTGCCTTTGCGGCTATTACGTGCATTAAGGGTCCACCTTGGATGCCTGGGAAAATGGCGCTATTTATTTTTTTGGCTATTTCTTCATCATTGCTTAGTATCAGTCCTCCACGTGGTCCTCTTAGGGTTTTGTGGGTTGTGGTTGAGACCACATGACAATGGGGAAATGGATTTGGATGTTCACCCGCAGCTACAAGCCCAGCTATGTGGGCTATGTCGGCAAAAAGATAGGCTCCAACCTCATCGGCAATACTTCTAAACTTTTCAAAATCAATCTCCCTTGCATAGGCTGACGCCCCGCAAACTATAAGCTTTGGTTTTACTATGTTGGCAATCTCCCTTACCTTATCGTAATTGATTCTTCCATCTAGTTCAACTCCGTAAAAAAAGCTTTCATAGGTTTTTCCAGAACTGCTTACCTTTGAGCCATGGGTTAAGTGTCCGCCGTGGCTTAGATCCATTCCTAAAATCTTATCGCCTCTTTTTAACAGGGCTTGGTAAACCCCTTGGTTTGCTTGGCTTCCGGAGTTTGGCTGGACATTTGCAAATTTGCATCCAAAAAGTTTGCAAGCTCTATCGATGGCGATTTGTTCTATCTTATCCACAAATTCACATCCGCCGTAATATCTTTTGTTTGGGTATCCTTCGGCATATTTGTTTGTTAAAATACTGCCCATAACTTCCATCACAGCTGGGTAAGTAAAGTTTTCACTAGCTATCATTTCTAAACCATCGCATTGGCGATCTAGTTCGCTTTGAACTAGCTTATATATCTCTAAATCTTCATTTTTTAAGCTCATTGCATATCCTCATTTGTTTCTTTTTTTAGCGGTTTCATGGCAGGAAATAGTATCACATCCCTTATGGACTCTCTATTTGTCAAAAGCATTACAAGTCTATCTATGCCTATGCCTTGCCCTGCGGTTGGTGGCATTCCATAACCCAATGCTCTTACATAATCTTCATCCATTTCATGGGCTTCATCATCCCCTGCGTCTTTGGCTTCGATTTGTTTTGCAAATCTTTCGTATTGGTCAAGGGGGTCATTTAACTCGTTAAATCCATTTGCTATCTCGCGCCCAGCCATAAAAAGTTCAAACCTTTCAGCTATATTTTCATCCTCATCGCTTCTTCTTGAAAGCGGGCTTATGGCTATTGGAAAATGGGTTATAAAGGTTGGGTTTATAAGCTTTTCTTCCACATAGTTATCAAAAAGTTCTGCGTGTAAGTAGCCAAGGCTAAGATTTGCATTTGCTTCAAATCCGTCTTGTTTTAGTTTTTGTAAAATCTTGTCTTTATCGCATAAAATATCCTTATCTATACCACCAATTTGCGTAATAGCATCTAGATATTTTATCCTAGCATATTTTTTAGAAAAATCAATTTCCATATCTCCAAATGGGAGTTTTTTGGGTAGATCTAATTTTTCTAAAAGCTCACTAACCAATTCTTCAGTTAGATCCATCAAATCATTATAATCATGGTAAGCCCAGTAAAATTCTAACATGGTAAATTCTGGGTTATGGGTTTGATCCATGCCTTCATTTCTAAAGTTTCTATTTATCTCAAAAACCGCATTAAAACCACCAACAACTAATCTTTTTAGGTAAAGCTCAGGTGCGATTCTTAAAAACCTATCAATGCCTAGTGCATTGTGGTGGGTTATGAAAGGTTTTGCATTAGCTCCACCTGCTATTGGGTGCATCATGGGAGTTTCAACTTCTAAAAAGCCCTTATCTTCAAAAAATCGCCTCATGGTTTTAACAACCTGGCTTCTTACCTTAAAATCATCCTTAACTTCAGGATTCATTATCATATCTAGGTATCTTTGGCGATATCTAAGTTCCTTATCTTGAAGTCCGTGAAATTTTTCGGGAAGTGGAGTTATGGCCTTTGTGGCAATGTTGAGGGTTTTTACATGTAAGCTTAACTCTTTGGTTTTTGTAAGAAAAGGATAACCACTTACTACTATGATATCTCCAACTTCTATGAGTTTTTTAACGCTTTTAAACCATTCATCCCCTAGGGCATCTTTATTGAAATAAATCTGTAAACTTCCACTTTCATCTTCTATCTTTGCAAAGGCTGCTTTTCCCATGTGGCGTAGAAACTTTATACGTCCTGCTATGGTATGGTTTTGGCTCTCATCCTTTCCCTCTAGGTTTTGGTAAAGTTTTTTAAATTCATCTGTGGATGTATCTTTTTTTATGCCATGGGGATATGGATAATGTCCGCTTTGTTTTAAGACGCTAGATTTTTCTATACGTTGTTGTTCTAATTGGTGGTTAAAGATCACTAAAAATTTCCTTTATGAGTTTTTTTGGCTGCATTCTTTGCATATTCCATAAAGTTGCATTAGATGCCCTGTTAGCTTAAAATCATGTTTTTTTGATATAACCCTTTGTCTTTTCTCTATCACTTCATCTTCAAATTCTATGATTTTATTGCAATTTTTACAAATCATATGATCATGGTGGGGTTTGGTTGCTATTTCGTATTTTTTACCTTGCGCCCCGAAGGATATGGATGTTACCATCTCGGATTCTTCAAGTAGATTTAGGGTTCTATAAACCGTTGCTATTCCTATATTTAGATCTGGGTAATTTTTCTTCACTAAAGAATATAGATTTTCTGGGGAAAAGTGGCTTTCATTGTTGTAAAGCACCTTTAAAACGGCTTCTCTTTGTTTTGTGTATTTTAGACTATTTGTTTTTAAAAGTATTTTAAATTTTTCCAATAAACTATCATATTCTAGATTTTCAATCATAATTCATCCTTTTGATTTTTGTTTTCAGTGGCTTCTTGGATAGATCCATTAGCCTCATGGTTTTGATCCGCCACATCGGACGACTCTGGTGTTGATTCATTTGTATCAATGTTTATTTTTTTTGCTTTTACAAAATCACTAGTTTTCATGTTTGCTATGAAGGCTCCAGTTTTCAAAAAGGCTGGATACATGAGACTATTGTGAAGGTATTGGTCTAATTTTTCCTTTACAAAAGCTATATTGGACAATAATAAAAATAAAACAGAAAAAACAAAAAATATCTTTGCTCCTCCCACTAAAAAACCGCCTATGGCATCTATTCCCCTTAAACCACTTATGGATATCATTTTGGCAAAAATGTTTCCTAGTAGTATGGATGATATCCAAAATGCAAGCAAAATAGCTAAAAATCCCACTATAAATAGTATGGATTCGTTTTCTAGGGCATAAAAATTTATGCTTATCCATGTTCCAATTTTCTCAGCAAAGCGAAAGGCGAAATATATACCTCCAACAATTCCCACAAGCCCAAAGACTTCCTTTATAAAACCATTCATCACGCCTTTTATGGCTAGGATTAGTATTAAACCTAAAGTGATAATGTCAAACCATACGAATTGATCCATCATGATATTTCCTTATTTTGTTTATTTTTTTTAATTTTTTCATTAAATTTTACCCAATGAGTTTAGTAATTCTTGGGGTTGGGTTGAAAACCTAAGCGCATCTTCTTTACTTATGTTGTTTGAGCGTATATTTTCTAGCATACATTGTGTTTGGGTCATCATTCTGGTTTTTTGTTGATTTAATTGAATCTGTGAATAAATTTGATGAATTTTATCTTCCCTTATGAGATTTGAAATCGCAAAATTATTTATCATGATCTCATATATCCCTATGCGACCTCCACCAATTTTAGGGAGTAAACTTTGGGAAATTACAGCACTTAGGGAGGATGAGAGCATACTTCTTATCTGTGATTGTTCATTTCCTTCAAAACTATCCACTATGCGATCTAGGGTTTGTATTGCTGAATTTGTGTGAAGAGTTGCAAAGACTAAATGTCCCGTTTGAGCGGCTGTAATGGCAGCGCTTATGGTCTCTTTGTCCCTCATTTCTCCGATCAATATAACATCTGGATCTTCACGCAAAGAAGATCTAAGAGCCTTTGCAAAAGTTTTAGTATCTTCGCCTACATTTCTATGGGAAAATAATGATTTTTTATTTTCATGTACAAATTCTACTGGGTCTTCTATGGTTATGATATGTTTTTTTTCATATAAATTTATTTCGTTTAAAAGTGCCGCAAGGGTGGTTGATTTACCGCTTCCGGTTGGACCTGTTACTAGGATGAGTCCCTTTTCTTTTTTTACCAATTCTTTAAACACCTTGGGTGCTTTTAGTTCATCTAGGCTTGGAATATCCATAGGAATTATCCTAAAAGAAGCTGCTAGATCTCCATTTATAGTGTAATAATAATTTGCACGAAAGCGACCAAATTCGGGAAATTCTATGGCAAAATCTAACTCTTTATTCTCTTCTAAAACTTTTTTTTGCCCATCGCTTAGTAAGGCATAACACATTTGCCCTATACTTTTTCCATCTAATTTTTCTAAATTTACACCTATCAATTTACCATCTATCCTAACCTTTGGTTCACTCCTGCTAACTAGGTGTAGGTCTGAAGCTTTGTGGGATACAACATTTTTTAGTAAAGCTTTTATGCTTATATTTGCCACAAATATCCTTTCTACTCTATGATGGCTGGGACAGAAAAAAATCTTCCCTCATGCTTGGGAGAATTTTCTAAGATAACCTTGATGGTTTCCTTACTAGAAGAGCTAACATCCTTTCTCATTGGTGTTCCGCCCTCTAGGGTAGTAAATGTTGCCAATTGATTATCTAGATCTAGCTCGTTTAAATTTTCAACAAAATTAACAATTTCGCTTAATTGTCCTATGGTTTCATCTCTTTTTGAATCGCTTATTTTTAAAGACGATAATTTTTCCAATTTTGTAAGTAAATCATTGTCAATTTTCATATAAATTTTCCTAAAATCAAAATATTCTTGTAATTATAGCAAAATTATCATAAAAAAGCTTTATTTGTAGAATATATTTTATGTTTTTGGGTTAAAAATATCATTATTTTTGAAGCTTTTAGGTGGCTTTTAATTTTTAATGTGATATAATCTCACCTTCATAAAATATAAATTGATCAAAGGATGTCATTTGGCTATAAAAGAAGATTTACGCGCTATTAAAGAGGAAATAGGCGTTGAAGAGCAGTTTATTGAAAGCCTAATTAAGGGTGAGAGATTTTTTAAAAAATACAAATTTATAATCATCGGTGCCTTTGTGTTGCTTGTGATTTTGATTTCGGGTTTTTATATCAATGATGTACTTGAAAAAAGACGTTTAGATAGTACCAATGAAGCCTATGAGCTTTTGCTCAAAAATCCAGGCGATAAAAATGCACTAGAGCTTTTGAAAAATAAAAATAAACCCCTATATGAAGTTTTCTTATTTAAAGAAGCTAGTAAAAATAAGGATGAGGCGCAATTGAGAAATTTGCTTAACTCTTCTTTAGATCCTTTTTTAAAAGATATTGTAAAGTTTGAACTAAATGATGGGAATTCTGAGACTTTCAAAAATATCCAGATCTTACTAGATGGTTACAAACTTTTAAAAGATGGAAAGGTGGCTGAAGCTAAAAAAGTTTTTGGAAGTATCCCTCTAAATTCAAATTTGCAAGAAATTGTTAAAAAATTAAATCACTATCAAGGTATGAAATAATGAAAAAGATTTACATTGGTTTACTTACGCTAGTTTTTGTTTTTACTGGTTGCGGTACAAAGCGCCAGTATTTTGAGCCAGAAAAGATTTCTGCAGATGTGGTATATACAGGCTCTTTGCCCTCACCCATGGTTGAACTATCTAGGTATGGTGCTACCCTATCAAATGGTCAGTTTATAAGCAAGGAGGGTTTGCAAGGTATAAAACTAGAGGATGGATTTAATTATTTTGGAGAATTTGATGATAGATACATCGCCCTTGATAATCAAGGAGGCTTAAAAGTTTTAGATAAAAGCGGCCAAGTTCAGTATGAGAAAAAATTTCCAAAAAGCATAGTTTCAGCATCTGTAAATGGTGATGTACTAGCTGGTATTGATTCTAGCAATAGTTTATTTATAATGGATATGAAAAGTGGTAATTTTTATTTTGTAAATAGACAAGATCTAGCTTATGCTGTGGATGCTAGGGTTGCGGCGCCTTATTTTTTAAATTCCCTTGTTATTTTTCCAACATTGGATGGAAAGCTTGTTATAGTTGATTGGAAAAATGGGAAAATGATTAGGGACATCGTCATAAGCAGTAATCCTTTTTTCAATAATGTGATTTATCTAGATGTATTCAATAACCAACTAGTAGCAGCGACTGCTAGGAGGGTTATATCCATAGCTCCTAGCGATACTTACTTTTTTGATGAAAAGATAAAAGATTTGCTTGTTTTTGATGATAGCTTACTTGTTTTAGCCCAAGATGGTCGTGTTATGATTTTGGATAAAAATTTAAAAATCAAAAAAGAGCATAAATTTCCATTTGCTATCTTGCTTTCTGCCATGGAAGAAGATGGTTTGTATTTTATGGAGAAAAAAGGTCATCTAATAGAGTCTGATAAAGATTTGGAAAATATAAAAGTTTATGAACTTCCCGATGAGGTGGAAAAACCTATTTTTATGTCAAATGATACAATCTTTTATGATGATAATGTAATTAAATTGCATAGTAAATAAATTTTTATCGCAGACAAGAATCGTTTAGGTTTATTGAGTATGTATTTTTGCGATGTGGGAAATACTAATGCCACCTTGTATAAAGATGGTAAGATCTGGTCTATTCGAGCCTTTGAATTGGGGACTTTTAAGGCTAGGGAGAGGGTTTTTTACATCAATGTAAATTCTTCCATGGAAGAAATTTTAAAAGATAAAAGAAATTTTGTTGATCTAGGACCCCATTTTGATTTTGATACGGATTATAAGGGGATGGGTATAGATAGAATCTGTGCTTGTTATAGCATTCAAGATGGGGTGATCATAGATGCTGGCACTGCCATAACGATTGATCTTATGAGTGGGGGGAGGCATGCTGGCGGGTTTATTTTGCCAGGTATTTCTGCCCTGTTGGATACTTTTGCGAAGATTTCTCCTTCCTTAAACGTTGATCTAAAAACAAATATGGATTTAGATGCCTTGCCTATGGACACAAGAAGTGCCGTAAGTTATGGGGTTATCAAGCCTATTTTGTTGAGTATAAATGATATTTGTAAGGATGAGAAGATTTTTTTTACTGGTGGAGATGGGGCTTTTTTGTCTCGCTTTTTTCCTAAATCCATCTATAAAAGGGGTCTTGTTTTTGATGGAATGAAACAATTGGTAAAAGAGATAATTAGTAGTTAAAAAATAAGGAAAATTATGTTAACAATTGCCTTGCCTAAGGGGCGTATTGGGGAGGATAGCTTAAAGATCTTTGAGAAAATTTTTAATAAAAAGTTTGTTTTTGAAGATAGAAAACTCATACTCGAAGAAAAGCCTTTTAAATTTTTGCTTGTTAGAAATCAAGATGTTCCTGTTTATGTTTTACATCAAGCTGCAGATCTAGGTATAGTTGGACTTGATGTTTTAGAGGAGCAAAATCTGGATATAGTTAAACTTCTTGATCTAGGAATAGGCAAGTGCAAGGTTAGTATAGGGGTTAAAAATGGGGATAAATTAGACTATAATAAACCCGATATGGTCATTGCTAGTAAGATGGAAAATATAACAAGAAATTATTTTCTAAACAAGGCAATTGCTGTTAAGGTTATAAAATTGTATGGATCCATAGAATTAGCCCCCCTGGTTAATCTTTGCGATGCCATAGTCGATATAGTTGAAACGGGAGCGACTATGAAGCAAAATGGTTTGAGTGTGGTTGAGGATATTATGAGTTCATCAGCCCACCTAATAGCAAACAAAAACAGCTTCATAGAAAAAAAGGAAGATATACTTTGTTTATATCAAAGCATATCTAAGGTAATTTAAATATATTCTTTTATTATATTCTCTAGCTTGATTTTATCTATGGGCTCTTGTATGATTTTGGTAAATTTATAGTCGATCTTGGGCTCTATCGTGCTAAGAGTATCTGCAAATAAAATGGAGGTTGTCCCCTGGTTTTGGCTTATTTTGATTTGCTTTGATACTGCATCTAGATCTATATTTTCTATCTCATAATCAAATAAAATTATAGAATATTTTTCATTTTTTATTTTGCTCATAAAGTCATTTAGGTCTTGGGAGCAATCACTATTTAGATCAAGTTTTTTAGCTAGAATAGTAAATATTTTACTTTCTATGGGACTTTTTTTGAAGATCAAAATATCTTTTTGTTCTTTTGTGGGGGATGGGATTGTAACAGATGAAATTAATTTTTTATGTTTATCTAAAGCTTTTATTAGTTTAGTTGCATTTAAAGGTTCAAAGACGGGTGTTATGTATTTTGTATTAAATTCTTCAAGTCTATTTTGATATGTTGGTTTGATTATGAGTATGGATGGGATCTGCATTTTGGCATATTTTTTGCATTTTTCTTCACCCAATAAATCAAAATTTAAAAATAAAATATTTCCAAATCCATTTTTTATATATTTTTCAAGTTGATCTAAATTTTCATATACATTTGTTTGTATGTTAAAATAACCCAAATAATCCTTCATCAAATTTATATATTTCAAATCATTTTCATCTTTAGAAAATATCAAGGCTTGATAGTCTAAATAAGGGTTTTTCTCCTCCGCTTTGTCGCTACTTACTTCTTCAAATTTTAAGGTAAAGAAAAATTTGCTTCCCTGTCCTTTCTTGGAAGATACTTCCAACTTACCTCCCATTAAACTTACAAGTTCAGATGAGATACTAAGTCCAAGACCAGTTCCGCCGTATTTTTTTGCTATGGTATCATCCTCTTGGGAGAAGGGATCAAAAATCTGATTAAGCTTTTCATTTTGAATACCTATGCCATTATCTTCAACGCTAAAATAAACCTTTGCTGTTGTTGGGCAATGTCCGATTCGTTTTATATTAACATCTATATTTCCATTTTCGGGGGTAAATTTTACGGCATTACTAAGTAAATTTATGATTACTTCTTTTACTTTTGCTAGATCTCCTATTAGTTTATTTGATAGACTAGGATCCATAAAGAAATTTAATCTTATATTTTTTTCTGCCGCCTTTGGTCCATATAATTCAACTGCATTTTCAAATTCTTCCATTGGCGAAAAGAGCATATTTTCGGTTTTAGTTTTATTGCTTTGTATTTTGGATAAATCAAGAACTTCATTTAAAACTTTCAATAAATCTTCGGAGCTTTTTTCTATAATTTCAACAAATTCTAGTTTTTCCCCTTGGATATCCGTACCCTTTAGCAGTTCGGTAAAACCTATGATTCCATTTAGTGGAGTTCTAATTCCGTGGGAGATATTTGCTAAAAATAAACTTTTAGCAGCATCCTCTCTTTGGGCTACTCTTTTATCTTCTTCCATATTTTCAATGCTTTGGTGGATGATATTGTACGCTTTATTGGTACCATCTAGACTTTGTAGATCTAGCTTTTCTTGGCTTTTTGTGGCTTTAAATATTTGTTCTAATTTTGTTATATTTTTTGCATTTTGTTTAGATAGCGAAAAGCCAATGAGCATTAGTATTAGCGACAAAAAACAAAGTATAGATGCTGCGATAAATATCAATATTAGCATGAAATTATATTTATCTATTTGAGCGTTTAAATCCTTTTGTATTTTATCTGCTATTGTCTTGAAAATATTTATTTTATCATTCATTAGCAAAAACCACTGGTTTGGTTTGGTTTGAGGATTGCCATTTGAAATGGATAAGGTAAGATCTGATTTTATGCTTTTTACATTTTCAAATATCATTTTATTTTTTTCTTGATCTAAGATATGCTTTATGCTTTTTTGAGTCGAGCCATGTGGTAAATAATCCAAATTGAAAGATTTTGTTTTTTCCAATACATTTAGCCATTTTAGAGTTTCATTTTTATTTAATTTTTTGCCCTTGATTAGCATTTGCAATATTAAATATCTCTCTTGCCCTAAATATTCTATATTTTCATACGCCATCAGCAAAGATTTCCCCAAAAGAGTTAGATCCTGGTTAAAGCTACGGATTTTTAAATCTTTTATATGATCTAAAATGATTTGGTTTATGGAAGCATAATATTCAAATAATTCTCTTCTAAAATCAGGATCGGTTGATAAAATTTTAATCCTATTTTCTTCTAGTTTTTCTAGTTTAAGCCCTATTTTTTTCAATAATTTTTTATGTTCAGATGTGTTAAAGGCTGATTTAAAATCTTCTATGGATTTATTTGTTAGTGCATATTGTTTATTGATGATATTTTGATTCATTTCCCCCTTGCTATTTAGGTATATGGAGCCAATTTCAAGTTCGTTTCCCATATTTATGGCTAGATTATTTAAAATTTTTGTATTTGATATTTGTTTTTTTAGTTTATTTGCACTTTTGTATTGATCGAACGAGATATATAGAGTGCAACAAGAGGCGACAAATAATATTATAAGGGGTAATTGGCTGATTAGTTTTAGTGTATTTTTAGTTTTAAGCCCTAGTTTCATAATATTTCCTTATACTATCTTTTATATTTGCTATATTTTGTTGATATTGGGAAAACAGCAAATCTAGATCATCAATGTCTAAATTGTACAATCTCGATAAGCTTTTGCTCAGTTCGTTTAGTTGAAAGATTTTAGCAACGGAATTTAAACGAATGCTGATATTTTTTATGTCTTTTATATTTTTTGTTTTAATAGCATCTAATAACAAATGGCTAGTGTTTTCAATATATTCCACATATTCTTCCATTAATTTTAGGATTTGTTTGTTTTTTAAGCCCAAAGCCTCTGCACTTTTAAATAGATCTAGATCTTTACTGCCTTGATCTTTTTTGAGATCGGTAGGTGTATTTATCGTACTAGCTTCTATTTTTGGGTTTTTAAAATCTTCATCCTTTTTCAAATAAACCATATACATACAATCTAGATCGCTAGATGGATTTTTTAGGGATATTTTTTTAACAAACACCCTAACTTCTATTTCTTGTCCATTTTTTAGTCTTAAAATAGCATTTTTTTTAGATGCCCCGCCATGCATTACGTATTCTATCCACGAGAAATCATCAAATTTGTAAATGTATTTTGGTTTTTTTACAAATAGTTCAGCAACATCACTAGCATAGGTCTTAAAGTCTTCCATATCTTCATATCCTAGAAAACCAAGAGTATCCTCACTAATGCCTACAAGATTGGAATTTTTATCATAAAGAATCATTTATTTTATCCTGATTTTTAATCGTTTATTCTATCTAATAGATTATTAAAATTGTCTTTTATGTGGGATAGTTGGGCGTGTTGCTAAATTTTGTTTTATTAATTAGTGTTTTAGTTTTGTTTTGACCAATTTTTTTTATTAGAGGGCGGAGATGGTGTAGAAGCGGCTGAATATTCGAGGCTAAAAGGAGAACTTGAAGCTCTCAATAAAGTCAATATTTCCAAAAAATGTGGTATTGATTTTTCAGATAAAAGTGTTTATGAGATAGCCAAAAAAGCCGATGAAAAACGAGAAAAAGAAAGAAAAGAAGAAAACCAATAACCCTAGATCTAAATCCGCATTTCGTAATCGGCACCCAGTACTCCGTTTGGTGCGAACGGCGGGATTTGAACCCGCACACCGATTAGGCACTACCCCCTCAAGATAGCGTGTCTACCAGTTCCACCACGTTCGCTTTTTTGAGAAAAATGGAGGCTCAAAAAGCCTCCTTATTTGTTTAAATTTTAGCCTATAAATGGGTTAGCGTAAAGTGCTATAAGAGCAATTACAAGCGCGTAAATAACCTGTGCTTCGATCATCGCAAGTGCGATAAACATGGTTGTCATTAATTTTCCGCCAAGACCTGGGTTTCTTGCGGTTCCAGCTATGGTTGCAGCAGCAGTATTTCCCATACCTATCGCACCTCCTAGTGCAGCAAGTCCAAGACCAATACCCGCAGCAAGTACAGAATATCCAGCTAGTGTTTCACTAGCAACGTTAAGAGCGGCAGCTTCACCCGCAAATGCACTAGCAACAAGCGCTAGCATAAGAAAAAGAATCTTTTTCATAAAAACCTCCTAAATTTGTTTATCTCAAAGTCCGTTCGGCTTGCGTATCCCTACTTATCACTTTGATGAGAGAATTTTACATGAATGTTGGTTAAATTATGATTAAGTGCCGAAAACGGATTACAGATTACAGAAAACAGATAACTAGTAGAGTAAGCATTTTTTCAAAATGCCATTTATTTTTATGTTATTTTATCAGTGCCTCAGATTTCGGATCACGGAGAACTGAAAAATGGTATGGGTGATTAGATCTAGTAAATTTATGATTTTAAAAATAGTTTTTTAAACGCCATGACCATTGCCAAAACAAAAATTCCTATGACTATGCCGATTAGGAGTTCATTTAGGATGCTAGGTATGCCCGCTATGAAAAAGTGGTGGAAGTATTCTATATTGTGAGCTAAAATGCCTCCGCCAACTAAAAACATGGCTATGGTTCCTATGACGCCTAAAGTGCGTATTAAAAGGGGCATGAAATCCACAAAGGCTTGACCTGTTTTTGGGTGACCCTTTTTTATGAACCAAAATCCCACATTGTCCAACCTTATGATAAGCGCAACTAGACCATAAACTCCAACCGTTGCTATTAGGGCTACAAAGGATGTGCTTAGGATTTGGACAAGCAAACTCTGACTTGATACCGAGCTTAATGCTATAACAACTATCTCTATAGATAGGATAAAATCCGTAAATATAGCGCTTCTTATCTTCTTTTTTTCTAGATCAAGGACGTTTTGACTTGTGGAACTTTGCAACTGCTTTTTATGCTCTTCATCTTCGCTTTTGTGAAATAAAACCTCATAAATCTTTTCAGCCCCCTCATACAAAAGGTACAATCCTCCACATATCAAAGCTATGGAAATCGCCCATGAAGCAAAATAATTTAAAATAAAGGTAAAGGGTAGGATAATGATCTTATTTAGTAGCGATCCTTTGGTTATCGCCCAAATGACTTTAAGTTCCTTATCTTGGCTAAAACCCGTCGCTTTTTCAGCATTTACAGCCAGATCGTCCCCTAAAATAGCCGCTGTTTTCTTAGTTGCCATTTTTGCTGTTAGTGCCACATCATCAGCCAATAGTGCTATATCATCAAATAGTACAAAAATTCCCGTTGCCATTACTTTCCTTTAGCGTTTTTGTATCTAATTGTAACTTATTTTTCTTTATATTTGGATAATGATTATCCAAAAAAGTAAAATCTAAGTTATTATTTAATAGTATAATGCTATTTATTTTTTTATTAAGGAAGATTATGCAATTAGGCAGATTTAGTCGTGTTGGCTTTATACTAGCAGCCGCCGGAAGTGCTGTTGGTTTGGGAAATGTATGGAAATTTCCATACATGACAGGTTCAAATGGTGGTGGTGCCTTTGTTATGGTTTATCTTCTTACCATTTTGGGAATTGGTGTAACCTTATTTTTAGCAGAAGTTGCCATGGGAAGACTTAGCAGAAAAGATCCAGTATCAGCTTTTACTGATCTAGCTCCAAGTGGACAAAAGGCTTGGAAATTTGCTGGTTTTATTATCATTATTCCAGTTTTAATAGTTTCTTTTTATACTATCGTTATGGGTTGGCTTTTAAAATATATAGTAGTATCATTTTCGACTTTACCCACAAATTCTCAAGATGCAGGGGCTATGTTTGGGGGTATGATAACAAGTCAAGCTTGCGATCAGATTATATATTTTACCATCGCCTTTGCCATGACGTTTTTTATTGTTTCCCGTGGACTTATACAAGGAATTGAAAAGGCAAATATCATTCTTATGCCCATGCTTTTTGTCATACTCTTTGGACTTATGCTCTATGCTATGAGCTTAGATGGTTTTGGCAAAGCTGTAAGCTTTTTATTTGTTCCAGATTTTTCAAAATTGAGTGCGGATTCTGTTTTAGCAGCCGTTGGTCAAGCCTTTTTTACCCTTAGTTTGGGTGTTGGAACCATCATGACTTATGCTTCAGCTTTGCCCGAGAGGGATAATCTATTTAAGTCTTCAGTGATGGTTGCTGGTCTTGATACTCTTATAGCTTTGATTGCTGGGATTATGATATTTTCCTTTACCTTTCACTATGGCCTAAAGCCAAGTGAGGGAGCTGGACTTATATTTGTTACCCTTCCTTCTTTATTTAGCGATATGGGAATTTTAGGCAATATCCTTAGTTTATTGCTATTTATTGCCCTTGCATTTGCGGGAATTACTTCGGCAATTTCCATGATAGAGCCAAGCATAGCTTTTATGGAAAATAAGTTAAAATATACAAGGTTAAAATCCCTTAGCATAGTTGGTTTTGTTATTTATGTTTTAGGCATAATGGCACTTTTATCCAATGTGGAGGGAGTAAAAGAGTATGTTACATATTTTGGAACAGGATTTTTTGACATCCTAGATAAGCTCACATCCATGATACTTATGCCAATAGGTGGAATTTTGATAAGTATTTTTGTGGGATTTGTGATGGATAAGGGACAACTTAAAGGCTTACTCGTAGAATTTATGGGAGAAAAACTTTTTAATATATGGTTATTTCTTATTCGATTCGTGGTTCCAATTTCCATACTTGCGATTATGATAAATAAATTTTTTGTTTGATCTAGAACGCTTACAAAGGTCCTCTTTATGGCACTGATTTAGTTAGTGCCATCCTTACACACTGACAAAATAACATAAAAATAAATGGCATTTTGAAAAAATGCTTACTTTACTAGTTATCTGTTTTCCGTTTTCAGCACCGGCTAAATCCCCATTTAGCCAGTGCACGTAAGCAAACCTTAAAGTAAACTGAGTATAATTGCCACCTATGAAAGACTTAGAACTTAAAAATATAGTAAAATACAATAAAAAAGAATTTTTAGTATCGACCATAGCCACACCCATTCGCCACACATGGTTTGAAGATGATGATCGTATAGTTTATGAAACTATGGTGTTTCCTTTGGATGGGGATGATGTGGATTATGAGAAACCGCTTTTTAATGAACGCTATCATACGGCCGAAGAGGCGATAGCTGATCATTCCCTTATCATAAAAAACCCACAAAATTTTATAGAATAAATGATTTGTTATGTTGTTAAAATTAGAAAAGATTTTTGATAAATTTGCTAAATTTATAGGCTACATATGTGCATTTGCAACTTTTTTGATGATGTTAAATGTGTTTTTGGATGTTATTTTAAGATATTTTTTCAAAACTGGCTCTTTAGCGTTGCAAGAAATGGAATGGCACTTTTTTTCAGTGGTTATGCTTTTTGGGTTAGTTTACACCCTAAGTCAAGATGCTCATGTGAGAGTGGATATAGTTTACGATAAACTAGATCACAAGAAAAAGGCTATTATAAATATTTTTGGAACTCTTATCTTTTTGCTTCCCATTTCCTTGCTAATTGCTATAAATTCCACCCCTTATGCTTTAGAATCTTTTAACAGCAACGAAGGCAGCGCCGACCCAGGTGGTCTTGCGTATTGGTGGATAGTTAAGGGCATGATACCCCTTTCTTTTTGGTTTTTGGTTTTTTATTCTGTTGGGTTTATCATAAAAAATATAAATCTATATCGAGGTTGTGATTCAAATCTTAACCAAAGAATAGACAAAAAGGCACTTGCTTAATGCTTGGTATAGTGATGTTTTTTGCGGCTTTGTTTATGTTGCTTATAGGCTTTCCTGTGGCTTTTACCTTTGGGGCTGTGGCTGTATTTTTTGGTTTGATTGGTGGAGTTTTAGAAGCCCTTGGGGATGGGGACACCTTGATGGATGGGATTGAAATTGGCTTAGATATGTTTTCTATGATGCCCTTTCGTATATTTTCCATCATGAAAAACACTATTTTGCTAGCCGTTCCTCTTTTTATCTTTATGGGAATGGTTTTGCAAAAAACCCGTCTTGCTGAGGCTATGCTCGAATCTATGGGATTTTTATTTGGAAGAATTAGGGGTGGAGTTGCTATTAGTACCATACTTGTAGGTGCCTTACTTGCAGCTTCAACTGGAGTCGTGGGGGCTAGTGTGGTTGCTATGGGAGTTATATCTTTGCCCGTTATGCTAAAATACAATTATAACAAATCCATAGCCACAGGAACTATTTGTGCTTCTGGAACTTTAGGTCAAATCATCCCTCCATCCATAGTTTTGATAATCCTAGGGGATGTTTTTGGGGTTCCTGCTGGGGATCTATTTAAAACCGCCTTTTACCCTGGACTTGCCCTGGTGGGAGTTTATATACTTTTTATTTTGTTTGTAGCTTTTTGGAAAAAGGATTTAGCACCTAGTATAGAATTTGAGCAAGATATAAAAAAATCAAAGCAAATAAAAAATGCCCTCCTAGCCATCATTCCAACTCTAGTTTTAGTTGTCTTGGTTTTAGGCTCCATATTCGCAGGGGTTGCAACCCCAACTGAAAGCTCTTCTGTTGGGTGCATGGGTGCTATTTTGCTTTCCATTTTTTATAAAAGTTTTTCTTTTTCTATGTTAAAAGAAGTATCCTTAGAGACTGCTAAAATTACAGCCATGGTTTTTGGCATCTTGATAGGCGCAACAGCTTTTACTATGGTGTTTACCTATGCTGGTGGAGATGAGATTATAGAGACTTTTATGTTAAGTTTGCCTGGGGAAAAATGGGGATTTATTATCTTTTCTATGATTGCCATTATGATACTTGGTTTTTTTATAGACTTTGTGGAAATTTCATATATCATAGTTCCAATTATAGCTCCAATAGTATTAAATCTAGGTATAAACCCAGTATGGTTTGCTATTTTGATAGCCTTAAACTTGCAAACTTCATTTCTAACCCCTCCCTTTGGGTTTAGTTTATTTTTCTTGCGAGGAGTAGCACCTGCCCATGTTAGAACCATTGATATTTACAGGGGTGTAATCCCTTTTATATTTTTGCAAATAAGCATTATGATTATATTTATGTTTTTTCCAGAAATATTTGGAGTAAGTTGGACTAATTAGATTTATTATCATTTCAACATATTATCAATAATAAAATAGTAAAATCCACAAAACAGCCTCCAAAAAGGATAAACTATGTTACTCCATGGAAATTACCTTAAATTTTACCATCTTATTAGCCAAAGTATTGATAGATCTAGAATTTTTACAGATAGTTTAAGAACCCTAGCTTACGGAACTGATGCTTCATTTTATAGGCTTGTGCCAAAGATTGTCATTTGGGCAAATAATGCAGATGAGGTTGCAAATATCATCAAAACTGCCTCAGATCTAGCCTTACCAATGGTTTTCCGTGCAGCAGGAACTAGCCTTTCTGGGCAAGCTATAAGCGATTCTATTTTGGTTGTAACTTCAAGGGATTGGGATAACATAAGTATTTCTAAAGATAAAAATTTTGTAAGCCTTGCCCCATCGGTAATAGGTTTAGATGCAAACACTTCACTTGGCAAATTTCAAAAAAAGATAGGACCAGATCCAGCGTCCATAAATAGTGCTATGATAGGTGGTATAGTGGCAAATAATGCAAGTGGAATGTGTTGTGGGACTGAGGATAATTCCTATAAAACTATCAAAGATATTAAGCTTATTTTTAGTGATGGCTCAAGGCTTGATACCAGTAGTGAGCAAAGTAAAAAAGAGTTTGAAAAAACCCATAAAGACCTTTTAGCAAACATTTCCTCCCTTGCCAAAAAACTTAGCGAAAATAAAGAGTTAAAAGCAAAAATTATCAAAAAATTTCAGATAAAAAATACCTGTGGCTATGGTTTAAATTCCTTGGTTGATTATGAAGATGTGTATGAGATTATCAAACATCTAATGGTTGGGAGTGAGGGAACTTTGGGATTTATAGAAGAGGTTACATTAAAAACTATACCTGATTATAAGGATAAGGCAAGTGGTTTAATCATTTTTAAAAATATAAAAGATGCCTGTGAAGCGGTTGCGAAATTAAAACTTACCTGCAAAGATAGGGTAGATGCGGCTGAACTTATGGATAGAAGGTCATTAAAAAGCGTTGAAAATAAAGAAGGAATGCCCCCATACCTAAAAACCCTAAGCAAAGACGCCACAGCTCTTTTGATAGAAACAAGGGCAAAAAATCCTAAAATTTTAAAAGAAAATATAGATGTTATTTTGGATATTTTAAAAAATTGGGATATGGAAATTCCCGCTAGTTTTACGACAAATGTGCAAGAATATACCACTTTTTGGAACATAAGAAAGGGCCTCTTTCCAGCAGTTGGAGGGGTTAGGGAGGTTGGAACAACGGTTATCATAGAGGATGTGGCGTATCCTATGGAAGATTTTGCTAGGGGAATATTAGACCTAAAAAAGATAATGAAAAAACATGGGTATGAAGATAGCATAATCTTCGGACACGCCCTAGATAGCAATGTGCATTTTGTTTTTACCCAAACCTTTGAAACCCGAAAACAAAAAGAACAATACGATAATTTCATGCAAGAGCTATCTTTGCATGTGGCGTCTCATTACAAAGGAAGCCTAAAAGCTGAGCATGGAACGGGGAGAAATATGGCTCCTTTTGTATCCTTAGAATGGGGCGAGGAAGCCTATGAGATTATGAAAGAGATTAAAAATATTTTTGATCCACATAATCTTCTAAATCCGGGAGTTATCATAAATAAAGACCCAAAAGCCCATTTGCAAAATCTGAAAATTTTACCAAAAACAAACAAGCTTGTGGATATGTGCATAGAGTGCGGTTTTTGCGAGAGTGTTTGTCCGTCTAATATGCTAAGCCTGACACCCCGTCAACGCATAGTTGCAAATAGAAAATTAAGCCAATTAAAAACTAAAGATGTAGCAAAATTTAAAGATCTTAAAGCCAAATATACTTATGATGGACTAGAAACCTGTGCTACTTGTTCGCTTTGTTTTACCCGCTGTCCTGTTGGTATAAATATGGGAGATATGACAAAATATTTACGCTCCATTGAGGCAACAAGTTTCAATAAAAACCTTGCCTCTTTTGCCTCATCCCATTATGGAGGACTTTTAAATGTGGCAAGATACGCCCTAAAAGGTTTACATGTATTAAGCCACTTAAATGTGGATTTTTCAAAATCGGTTGCCAAGAAAATACACAAACTTAGTAAAAATCATATTCCATTATGGAATGCAAGTTTGCCAAGTGGACAAAAGCCCCTAAAGCAAGATCTTAAACCCTATAAGAGCCATAAAAAAGTGGTTTACTTTTCTTCGTGTATCAATCAAACTTTTGGAAATCCAAAGCCAAAAAGAGATGAAAAAACCATCCATGAAGTGGTTAAAAGCATACTAAACAAGGCTGGGTATGAGCTAATTGTGCCAAAATATTCGCAAGATCTGTGCTGTGGAATGCCCTTTTATTCTAAAGGATACAAAGAAGAAGGAGATGTGAAAAACAAAGAACTTCAAAATGCCCTAAGAATAGCCACAAACAATGGAAAATATCCCATCATCTGCGATATGTCTCCCTGTACAAAAACCATGAAAAGCCACCTAGATGCAAAGCTTAAAATCTACGGAGCCGATGAATTTGTTATGAGATTTTTACTTGATGATCTAAGTTTTACAAAGGTGGATGAGCCAATTCTTATCCACAAAACATGCAGCACCCAAACTTCAGGCTCAGCCCATTTTTTAGAAGAATTAGCAAATAAATGCTCCCATAAAGTCATCATTCCTAAAAAAGTAAGTTGTTGCGGATTTGCAGGAGATAGGGGCTTTACTTTTCCAGAATTAAATTCATCCGCTCTCCGCCATTTAAAAGAAGAAATTCCAAAGGGTGTTAAACTGGCATTTTCTACGAGTAAAACATGTGAGATCGGACTAAGCGAACATAGTGGATTAGCTTATAGAAATATAATGTATTTGGTCGATAGATGCACCAAAGCAAAAAAATAAGGAGATTTAAAAATAAACTTTTTTGTTACCAATTTTCATATATGAATTTTTTTTAAGTGCCTCCCCTTTTAGTTAGGTTTTTTTAATAAACTAAATGCTAAAATAACCCAGCTTCATAAAATTTTATGGGCAAAAAGCAAAAAAGGCATAATGCTATGGAGATGAACCTAGTTAGCGAGGGTTTGAAATTTATGGCTTTGGGCATGGTAACGGTGTTTTTATTTTTAATTCTTATGGTTATAGTATTAAAAATACAATCATCCATCATAGCAAAGTTTTTTACTAAACCCCTAGTGCAAGTTCCAAACTCAAGCACTCAAAACACACAAGATGACACAGCCCTAGTTGCTGTTATATCAGCTGCAATCACACAATTTAAAAATCAAAATAAAGGACGATAATGGCAAAAAAATTTATAGATATAATGGATACAACATTTAGGGATGGGTTTCAGTCCGTATTTGGTGGTAGGGTTTTAATAAAAGATTTCATGCCCGCAGTGGAGGCAGCTTCACAAGCTGGCGTTACCCACTTTGAATTTGGTGGAGGAGCTAGGTTTCAGAGTTTATTTTTTTATTTAAATGAAAATGCCTTTGACATGATGGATGAGTTTAGGAAGGTTGTCGGCAAAGATGCAAATTTGCAAACTCTTTCCCGTGGAGTAAATACTGTTATGCTAGATACAGGAAGCAGAGAACTTGTAGATCTGCATGCAAAAATGTTTAAAAAACACGGAACCACAACCATTAGAAATTTCGACGCCCTAAATGATGTGGAAAATCTAAAATATAGTGGCGAAAGAATAGATCACCACGGCTTAAAGCATGAAGTGGTAGTGACCTTAATGGATTTACCTCCAAAGTGTAAAGGGGCACATGATGTGGCTTTTTATGAAAAAACTCTTCGCGAGATACTAGATAGTGGTATTCCTTACGATAGTATCTGTTTTAAGGATGCAAGTGGCACGAGCAATCCCCAAAAGGTTTATGAGACTATCAAGATGGCAAGAAAACTAGTGCCAGAAAATACCCACCTAAGACTTCATACCCATGAGACCGCAGGGGTTAGTATAGCATGTTATCTAGCCGCCCTTGAAGCAGGAGTTGATGGTATAGATCTAGCCGCATCTCCAGTAAGCGGGGGAACGAGTCAGCCTGATATTTTAACCATGCTCCATGCTGTAAAAGGCAAGGGGTATGATCTAGGTGGACTTGAGGTAGAAAAAGTTTTAAAATACGAAGAAGTGCTAAAAGATCAATTAAAAGATTATTTTATGCCCCCAGAAGCGACGCAGGTTAGCCCACTTATCCCATTTTCTCCAATGCCTGGTGGAGCTTTGACGGCAAATACCCAAATGATGAGGGACAATAATATCCTAGATAAATTCCCAGAAGTGATTAATGCCATGAGGGAAGTGGTTGAAAAGGGCGGATATGGAACTAGTGTAACCCCTGTTAGTCAGTTTTATTTCCAGCAAGCTTTTAACAACGTTATGTTTGGAAAATGGAAAAAAATCGCCGATGGATATGGAAAGATGGTCCTAGGATATTTTGGTAAAACTCCCGTTGAACCAAATAGTGAGGTAGTTGAATTAGCCTCAAAACAATTAGATCTAGAACCGACAAAAGAAAATGCCATAGATATTGCCGATAAGGATGAGACAAAATCCCTTGCCTATACCCAAAAAATCCTTGAAGATGAGAAAATAGAAGTAAATGATGAAAACCTTTTCATAGTAGCAGCTTGTAAGGAAAAGGGTGTAGCTTTCCTAAAGGGTGAAGCAAGGGTAAATGTTAGAAAGATAGATAAATCAGTCAAAAAAGAAGCACCAAAAATTCCCGCTAAGGCTTCAAGTTCAGGTTCTTACACCGTTGTAGTAAATGGACAAAGCTATAATGTGCAAGTAGCTGAGGGTGAAAATGTAGAAATTAAGTCCCTAACACCATCAAATGCCCCTTCAGCTCCTGCCCCATCTGCATCTAAAAGTAGTGGAGTTGAGGTAAAATCAACTTTGCCAGGAAGTGTATTTAAAATCCTAGTTAAAGAGGGTCAAGCGGTTAAAAATGGGGAAGTTATAGTTATATTGGAAGCTATGAAAATGGAAATAGAAGTTGTAGCCCCTGCTGATGGAGTGGTTTCTGCCTTACATGTAAATGTGGGCGATGTGGTTGAAAATGAGCAATTATTGGTAAGTTTATAATGAGAAAAATTGTAGTAATTTTATTTTTATTATTTTTTAGCACCCTAAGCCTAAATGCTTCGACTCATGCACCCTCGGCCCCTGAGGTTCAAAAGGAATATCATAGCAAATCTTTAGGAGAGCTTTTTGGAAGTTTTTATAAAACCACAGGATTAAATGCCTTTATAAGTCCAAAGGAAAATCTCAAAGATTCCCAAGGACATGAATTGAGTGTATTTACCCAAAGTTGGGGTAGAGTTATCATGATATTTGTGGCATTTTTGCTTTTTTATCTAGCTATTGCTAAGGGTTTTGAGCCACTTTTACTCATTCCCATAGGCTTTGGGGGATTGTTAGCAAACATCCCAATAGCTGAAATTGCAGGACCAAATGGGTTTTTAGGCATTGTTTATAATGCTGGAATTGCCAATGGATTATTTCCCCTTATCATTTTCATGGGTGTGGGAGCCATGACGGATTTTGGACCACTTTTGGCAAATCCAAAAACCGCCCTTTTAGGAGGAGCAGCCCAGTTTGGAATTTTCGCAACCCTAGTTGGAGCCCTAGCTCTTAGCCAATACACGGATATTTTTAGTTTTTCCCTTCAAGATGCAGCGGCTATTGGAATTATAGGCGGTGCAGATGGACCCACAGCCATATTTATAGCCTCACGCCTTGCCCCTGACTTGCTTGGGGCCATCGCGGTGGCGGCGTATTCTTACATGGCATTAGTTCCCATCATCCAACCACCTATCATGAGAGCACTAACTTCAAAAGAAGAGAGAAAAATCAAGATGGTTCAGCTTCGTCAAGTATCAAAACTTGAAAAGATATTATTTCCCATAACCATTTTAGTTCTTTGTCTTTTAGCTTTACCAGATGCAACCCCTCTTATAGGTGCTCTAGCCTTTGGAAACTTGGTCAAAGAAAGTGGGGTTGTTGCGAGATTAAGCGATACTTTGCAAAATTCACTTATAAATATAGTTACGATTTTTCTAGGTCTCGCAGTTGGCTCAAAACTTGCAGCTGAAAAGTTTTTGGTTCCTCAGACTTTAGGCATCTTAGCCCTTGGTTTGATAGCCTTTTCCATTGGAACTGCAGCTGGAATTTTGATGGCAAAACTTATGAATATTTTAAGCAAAGATAAGATAAACCCACTAATAGGCTCAGCAGGAGTAAGTGCGGTTCCGATGGCGGCTCGTGTTTCTAATAAAGAAGGCATGAAAGAAGACCCAACAAATATGCTTTTAATGCATGCTATGGGTCCAAATGTGGCAGGGGTTATCGGCTCAGCGGTTGCAGCTGGTGTGCTTTTGTCTATTTTCAAATAAAAGGTTTAGGAAGATAAAATGTCACTTAAACAAACATTACAAAATCTAGGTTTAAAAGGAATTGGCGAGATTTTTTACAATCTTAGCTATGATGAACTTTTCAAACATGAGGTAAAAAACGGCGAGGGTGCAATCTCAAGCAATGGAACCTTTATGGTTGATACTGGGATTTTTACAGGAAGAAGCCCAAAGGATAAGTATTTTGTAAATCAAAGCCCATCAAATAAATATATAGCTTGGGGAGATACCAATTTTCCCATAGATGAGAAAATTTTTGATGATTTATTTGCTAAGGTAAAAAAACAGCTCTCAAATACAGATCTTTACGTCCAAGATGCCTATTGTGGTGGCTCTTTGGCAAGTAGAAAAAAGGTTAGATTTATAACCCAAGTTGCCTGGCAAGCCCATTTTGTAAAAAATATGTTTATCCGCCCAGAAAAAAAAGATCTAGATGGTTTTAGTCCAGAATTTACCGTTTTTAATGCTTGCAAATGTGTAAATGAGGATTGGCAAAAGCAGGGTTTACATTCGGATGTTTTTGTGGTTTTTAATGTGGAAGAAAATATAGCAGTCATTGGCGGAACTTGGTATGGCGGAGAGATGAAAAAGGGAATTTTTTCCATGATGAATTATTGGTTACCACTTGAGGGAAAACTTTCCATGCATTGTTCGGCAAATGTGGGTAAAAAAGGCGATACAGCACTATTTTTTGGTCTCTCAGGAACAGGAAAAACAACCCTTTCAACCGATCCACATAGAAAATTAATAGGCGATGATGAGCATGGCTGGGATGATGAGGGTGTATTTAATTTTGAGGGCGGATGTTATGCAAAGTGCATAAAACTAAGTGCTGAAAATGAGCCTGAAATATACGGAGCCATCAAACGAGATGCCCTTTTGGAAAATGTGGTCTATGATGAAAAGGGTGTGGTGGATTATGATGATGGAAGCAAAACCGAAAATACAAGGGTAAGCTACCCAATCTATCATATACAAAACCATGAGCCAAGCCTTCAAGCAGGACATCCAAGCAATATCATCTTCCTAACAGCCGATGCCTTTGGAGTTTTGCCTCCAGTTTCTAAGCTTACTAAAGAGCAGGCGATGTATTATTTTCTAAGTGGTTACACAGCAAAAGTTGCTGGAACTGAAAGGGGTATAACCAAGCCAGTGGCAACTTTTTCAGCTTGTTTTGGAGAGGCATTTTTACCACTTCACCCAACCCTTTATGCCAAACTTTTAGGCGAAAAGATAGATAAACATGGAGTTCATGTGTATTTAGTAAACACAGGTTGGACAGGGGGAGTTTATGGAAGAGGTAAAAGAATGAGTATCAAAGCCACACGCTCATGCATCAATGCCATACTAGATGGAAGCATCCAAAAGGCAAGTTTTGAAAAAATTCCTCTTTTTGATCTTGAAATCCCAACTTCCCTTGAGTGCGTAGAAACTAAGGTTCTAAACCCTAGAAACACATGGGAAGACAAGAATGCTTACGATGAGATGGCTAAAAAATTAGCAGGTATGTTTGTTGAAAATTTTAACAAATACATAAGCGCAAATGATGAGTTTGATTATTCGGCTGCTGGTCCTAAAATATAGATAAAAGCCCTTTTAAATAGGGCTTTTGGTGATCTAATAGTATCTTGGGGTTTATTTTGCAAATTGTTGGTGCAATTCACAATTTTTTAACTTTGAGAAAATATAATTAAAAACAATTAAAAAAAGGATTTAATATGAAAATTATAAATATAAAATCTGCCATAGCCTCTGTTGTGGCAGCTAGTATGCTAATAGGATGTGCTGGAAATTCTCCAGGACAAGCATCTGGACCAAACAGCTCGGTTCTTATAGGTAGTGCCATTGGTGCCCTTGCTGGAATCGCTCTAGGTAACAATATAGGCGGAAGAAGCAAAGGAAGAAATAAAGTCATAGGAGCTGCTGCAGGTGCTGCCATAGGTGGTGCTATTGGTTATAGCATAAGTAAACAGGCAAAAGAGGTTGCTGGAAGTTTAAATACAGATGTTAATAACGATCCAAATGCAGCTTTAGATCCTTCAAATGACTTGATAGTTTCCAATACGGATAGATATGTTAAGATAATGTTTAGGGATAAGATGATGTTTACAACCAATTCATCGGTTCCAACCCTAAGTGCCCAGTCTAAGACAGCAAAGGTTGGTGCTATATTGAATAAATATCCAAAAACCATAGTTCAAGTTGTTGGTTACACAGATAGCAGGGGAACTTACGCTTACAACAAAACCTTATCGGAAAAAAGAGCTTCAAATGTGGGAAATACCATATTAAATTCTGGCATAGGAAATCAAGTATTTTCAAAGGGTTGCTCTTATGATAAACCCGTTGCACCAAATACAAGTGCAGCGAACATGGCATTAAATAGAAGGGTTGAAATATACTTGTATCCCAAAGCAGAATATATAGTGGATGTTTGTAGGTAGTAGTTTATTGTCTATATAAATTTTATCCAGTCTTTTGTTAATGCAATAAAGCTTGAGGCTGGATTTTCTTTTTAATTTTTTCGACTTTTACAATCAAGATTCATTATCCAAAAAAAAGGTAACAAAATGCAAAAAATGTGGGCAGGGAGATTTAGCAAAAAAAGTGCTAGATTATTAGATGCTTTTAATGCTTCTTTAGAATTCGATAGAAAGCTTTATAAGCAAGATATTCAAGGCTCAATCGCCCATGCGACTATGCTGGCTAAGCAAGATATTATAAGCAAAAATGAAAGAGATACCCTAATAGATGGTTTAAAAAAGATAGAAACTGAAATCGAAAAGGGTGAATTTGTCTTTGATATAAGCGATGAAGATATTCATATGGCGATTGAGAAAAGATTAACCCAGTTGGTTGGATCAGTAGGCGGAAAGCTCCACACCGCAAGGAGTAGAAATGACCAGGTTGCCCTTGATTTTAGACTTTATGTTTTGCAAAATACAAAATCTCTACATTCTCTTATATTAAAGCTTATAAAAACCCTTTTAGACATGGCAAAAGAGCATACAGATACCCTTCTTCCTGGTATGACCCACCTTCAACATGCCCAGCCTATTAATTTTGGATTTCATTTACTAGCCTATGCTCATATGCTAAAGCGCGATTGCGAAAGATTTGAAAGTTCACACAAAAGAAACAATGTTTTGCCCCTAGGATGTGGTGCATTAGCTGGAACTCCCCATCCGATTGATAGGGAAGAAGTTGCAAAGCTTTTGGGCTTTGTTAGGGTGAGTGAAAATTGCCTTGATACGGTTAGTGATAGGGATTTTGCTTTGGAGATTTTGTTTAATATTTCGACCCTTTTTATGCATATTTCAAGGCTTTGTGAAGAGTTGGTTTTGTGGTCTAGTAGTGAGTTTGGCTATCTTAGCTTTAGTGATGAATATTCCACCGGAAGCTCCATCATGCCCCAGAAAAAAAACCCTGATATTCCAGAACTTATGCGAGGAAAAACCGGAAGGGTTTATGGAAATTTGATGGGCTTACTAACCGTTATGAAAGGCTTACCACTAGCTTACAATAAAGACACCCAAGAGGATAAGGAAGGCGTTTTTGATAGTGTGGAAAACGCTCAAATTTCCCTTAAAATTTTAAACGAAGCCCTAAAAAGCCTAAGTATAAATAAAGAAAATATGCTCCTTTCATGTAAAAAAGGGCATCTAAGTGCTACTGATCTAGCTGATTTTTTAGTTAGCGAGTGTAAAATTCCCTTTCGAGAGGCCCACTTTATAACCGGAAAAGTGGTTGCAAAAGCTGAGAGTTTGGGAGTAGATCTAAGTGAGCTTGAATATAAATATATCAAAGAAATTGATAATAGGATTAGCAAAAAAGTAATGGAATGTTTACCCCTGGAAGTTTCCATGAACGCAAGAGACGGAAAAGGCGGAACGTCCACTGCTTCAACTTTAAAACAGATAGAAAGCTTACAAAAGTGGTTAGATGGCTTAAAATTTTAAACAAATAATCAAATATTTTTTCCAAAATTTATTTTTTATAAGTAAATTGTCCCCCCATATTAAAATATTCTAAAAATTCATATTATAATATCCTCAAAAGTTGTGTAAAAACATATATGCCCAAAAAACATATATGATTTTTTCTTAATTTTGTTATTATTTTTCCAAAATTAATGTATAATGGATTAAATCACAAAATAAAAGGATTGCCCATGGCAGATAAAATATACAGAGTAGATATGAAAAATCTAACTTACAAGATCGAAGATGTTCCAACGGAGTGGATGGGGCTTGGTGGCAGAGGTTTAACTTCTACCATAGTTGCAAAAGAGGTTGACCCAGAGTGTCATTCACTAGGACCAAATAACAAAATGGTTTTTTGCCCAGGGCTTCTTTCTGGAACCGCAGCTTCAAATTCTGGTAGAAATTCTTTGGGAGCAAAAAGCCCCCTAACAGGAGGCATTAAAGAAAGTAATGTAGGCGGAACCAGTGCTGGAATTATGGCTAAACTTGGAGTTAAAGCTTTGATAATCGAAAATATTCCTGAGGGCGATGATTTTTACCATTTGCATGTAACAAAAGATAAGGTCGAATTTACACCCTGTCCCGAGTTAGTTGGAAAGGATAATTATTTTGTACTAGATTCCATGCTTGAAAAATACAATAAAAAAGTAGCTGTTATGAGCATAGGAAGACCTGGGGAGATGAGGATGTTAACCTCTAATGTTTCCGTAAAAGACCCACAAGGCAAGCTAAGAAGTCATGGGCGTGGTGGCTTAGGAGCCGTTATGGGTTCAAAAAAGATAAAATGTATTACTATCGATAGTGAAAAGTATAAAGAAGCGACCTTGCATGATCCACAAAAATTTAAAGAAGCAAATAAAATCTTCACTAAAGCCTTAAAAGAAAATCCAATCAGTGGCGAGGGATTACCTGCTTTTGGAACCAATGTTTTGGTAAACATCATCAACGAAGCTGGCGGTTTGCCAACTAGAAATTTTAGGGAAGGAAATTTTGAGTTTGCAGAGGAGATTTGCGGTGAAACCATGGCTGAAAACATTAAAGATAGAGGGGGCAAGACAACTCACGGATGCCATGCTGGATGTGTTATACAATGCTCTCAAGTTTACAATGACAAAAAAGGAAAATACCTTACCTCTGGCTTTGAATATGAAAGTATTTGGGCAATGGGGGCAAATTTAGGCATAAAAGATTTGGACTTGATAGCAAAACTAGACGCTCTTATGGATGATTTAGGACTTGATACCATAGAGACTAGTGTTACTTTAGGTTTAGCTGTTGATGCTGGTATTTTAAAATACGGAGATGGAAAAGAGGCTTACAGACTCATAAAAGAAGAACTTGCAAATGGTACTCCTCTTGGGCGCATCATAGGTGGGGGAACTGGAAATCTAGGTAAACTTTATGGTTTAGTTCGTGTGCCAGTGGTTAAAAATCAAGCCATTCCTGCCTATGAGCCAAGGGCTGTTAAGGGCCAGGGTGTTACCTATGTTACCACTCCCATGGGAGCTGATCACACAGCAGGATATGCAGTTGCAACAAATATCCTAAATAGCGGTGGCTATGTGGATCCACTCAAAAAAGATGGACAAGTGGAGCTCTCAAGAAATCTCCAGATAGCATCAGCAGCAGTTGATAGTACGGGCATGTGTATTTTTGTTGCCTTTCCTGCCCTTGATGATCCAAAATGTTTACCAGCTTTGATTGATATGATAAATGCTAGATTTGGTGTAAATTTAACAGGGGATGATGTTACAAATCTTGGCAAAAACATATTAAAAATTGAAAGAGATTTTAATAAAAGAGCTGGATTTACAAGTGCCGATGATAGAATGCCTGAATTTATGAAATACGAAACCTTACCGCCCCACAATGTAACTTGGGATTTTACAAACAAGGAAATTGATGAGTTTTGGAATTTTGCATGAAAATAACCCTGAAACTTTTTGCCCAATATCGCGAAAATCTTTTTAAGATTAAGGAATTGGAGTTAGAAAAAGGAACAAAGGCAGTTGATGTGATGGATATGTATGGTATTGCAAATCACAAACTGCCCTTGGGGGTTTTGATGATAAATTCTCGCCATGCAGATGAGCAAACTGAGCTTCAAGATGGGGATATTTTAAGCCTATTTCCAAAGGTTGGCGGTGGCTGATGGGGCAAAGATTTGTTTCATTGAAATATTATCAAAAAAAACTAAAAAAAACTAAGCTCTCTTTTAGGCAAATCGAAAGAAAGGTCTTCAAAAAAGGGCTTACCCCTTTGCGTTTTAAAAGAAATCAAAATACCATATCCCAACATGAGCAATTTAGGCTTTTTAAAGCCCATGTCTGCATAGTTGGATGCGGTGGACTTGGGGGAAATGTGGCGGAGTTGTTGGCTAGAATTGGAGTTGGAAAGCTTACTCTAATAGATAGGGATAGCTTTTGTGAACACAATTTAAATCGACAAAATTTTTCAAATTTAAATACTTTACATGTAAAAAAAGTAGATGTTTTAAAAGAAAACCTCTTACTTATAAATCCAGCATTAAAAATTCACAAAAAACCAAAGTATTTAGATGAAAAAAATATAGATAAATTACTCAAAAAAGCTCATGTTGTAGTTGACTGCGTGGATGATGTAAAAACAAAAAAGCTACTTGCTTTGTGGTGTGAAAAACATTTTAAAAAATTCGTTCACGGAGCCATTGGGGGCTCAGTTTTACAAGTTAGCACTTCCGCAAAAACAAAAAATCTTTATAAAACAAATAAAAAAGGAGCCGAAGAGATATACGGAAATTTAGCATTTACTGCTTCAAATTGTGCCTCACTTCAAGCATCCTTTTGTATAAACTTATTGTTAAATAAAAATTTTAATTTTCAAGACTTACTTTTTTGTGATCTTAAAGATTATGAATTTGTAAATTTGCCCCTGTGAAAATCAAAAACTTCCCTTTGGATCTGCATCGCTTAGATGGGGCCATATAAGCTTTGCTCCACCTAGCAAATGAAAATGCAAGTGGGGAACCTCTTGTCCTCCATCTTTACCTATATTTGTAATCAATCTATACCCATTTTTATCTAAACCTAAAAGTTTTGTAAGCTCTTGGGTAAAGCTAGTAAGTCCGGCCATAACTTCAGGGCTGACCTCTTCAAAATCCTTAATACAAACCTTTGGGATAATAAGAATATGAATGGGAGCCTTTGGATTTATGTCATGGAAGGCTAAAAAATCATCATTTTCCAAGACCTTGTTGCATGGAATCTCCCCTGCCACGATTTTTTCAAATATTGTCATATTTTTCTCCTTATTTTTTGGGCTATTATATCATTTTTTTGTAAAATATATATCTCATTTGGAAGGCACTGACAAAATAACATAAAAATAAATGGCATTTTGAAAAAATGCTTACCTTACTAGTTATCTGTTTTCCGTAATCTGTAATCCGTTTTCGGCACTGAGTAAATCCCCATTTAGTCAGTGCCATTGGGAAAAATAATTCAAATCTTATTTTAATTATGCTATTATGGCGTTAATTTATTTTATTTAAAGGAGATCTATTATGACAAAGATGTTTAGAAATCTATTTCTTGTTTTGGCTTTTTTTGCCCTAAATTTATATGGGGCTTATCCATCAAAGACTATTCAGCTTGTGGTTCCATCAAAGGCTGGAGGCTCAACTGATACCACAGCTAGGCTTTTTGCTGATGTGGCGAAAAAATATTGGAAAGATGCCGATTTTATGGTTGTAAATAAACCTGGAGCAGGCGGTTTGATAGGCTTTGAAGCCATTGCTAGAAGTAAGCCAGATGGTTATACTTGGGGGCTTGTGTTTACCCCACAGCTTGTTGCCCACATAGTTGCTAAGAGAGCAAAATATACCATGAAAGATTTTAAAGTAGTTGGAAATATAGCTGAAGATCCTGGTATCGTAGTAGTTCATCCATCTAGCCCTATCAAAAACCTATCTGATCTAGTTAAACTAGCCAAGAAAAAGAAGCTTACCGTTGCGGTTAATGGCATAGGAAGTGATGACTTTTTAGCTGCTAAAAACTTTGAAAAATTATCAGGGGTTGAATTTAATTTAATGCCAACAAAGGGTTCAACCGAGCAAAAAGCTGCAATTTTAGGAAATCATATAGATGCATCTTTTATGAATTTATCCCAAATGCTTTCCCAACATAAGGCTAAAAAAGCAAGAATTATTGCTATTTTATCTAAAAAGCGCTCCGAGTTTGCTCCTGATGTATCAACAGCGATTGAGCAAAATTTTGATGTTTTAATGACAGCCACAAGGGGTTATGTGGTTGATAGCAAGGTAAAAGATGATATTTATAAAAAGATAGAAGATTTGTATAAAAAGGTTGTAAATGATCCTGATTTTATCAAAAAATGTTCAAATACTTACATCTTTTTAGATCCAATGGATGGTAAAACCTATGCCGATTATCTTGATAAGCTTCAAGGAACAACCCAAAAAGTTTATGACGTTTCGCCTTGGTAATTTATTATGACTAATAAATATGCAAATATTTTTATTAGCTTAATTTTTATAGTTTTAGGGGTGCTTTTATATAAGAGCACCCTTGATCTAAAAGCTTCGTCCATCGTAACGACTGGTTTTTATATCAAATTTTTAGCCATAAGTTTGATTGCTAGCGCTTGTTTTGAACTTTTAAAATCCTTTATAGCAAATCAAAAAGAAAAGATAATTTTTGCAAAGGATCTAAAGGGATTTGTTTATTTAATTTTCTTTTTAATTTTCTATGTTTGGTCTATGGAGTATCTGGGCTTCGTCCTCTCATCTTTGATTTTTTTAAGCCTTACCATGTGGTTTATGGGATACAAAAAGCCCCTTGGAATTTTTGTTATATCTATTTTGGTTATTGTTTTTGTGCAAGGATTATTTGTTTATGTATTTGAAATTCCCTTGCCAGAATCAAGCATATTTGGAGAATTAGAATGGTTTTAATGGATGCTTTTCAAGCGGTAATGTCTTATGAGGTTATTTTAGCCATTGTTATTGGAACAATTTCGGGCATAATAATAGGTGGAATACCAGGTCTTACAGCTACGATGGCTGTGGCACTTTTGATACCTGTAACCTTTTCATTTTCTCCCCTTGTTGGCTTGAGTATCATGGGAGGTGTTTATGCTGGTGCTATGTATGGGGGCTCTATCGTGGCTATTTTGCTTTCAACTCCAGGTACTCCAGCGGCTGCAGCGACCGCTTTAGAGGGCTATCCCCTAACAAAAAAGGGCAAGGGTGGACTTGCTTTAAAAGTTTCTGTGGTATCAAGCTTTATAGGTGGGATTTTTTCCGTTTTTGTTTTACTTTTAATTTCTCCAATACTGGCTGATTTTGCCCTAAAATTTGGACCACCTGAATATTTTTTGCTAGCCCTTATGGGACTAACTGGGGTGATATCTGTTTCAAATCATGGTATAAACAAAGGGGTGCTTTCTGGTCTTTTAGGGCTTATAATAGCTCTTATTGGAACAGATCCCATGAGCGGCTCTTTAAGATATACCTTTGATATTGTGGATTTATATGAGGGGGTTTCTTTTATGCCAGCACTCATAGGCATGTTTTCCATAACTCAGATGCTTGCTTTAACGGGTGAAACAAATATAAGCAAAGAAGCAACAAATCTAAGCTCAATAAAACGAGAAAAAATGCCAAAGGGAATGACAAAACCCATTTGCATAGGCACAATCGTTGGTACCATAGTTGGTATAATTCCAGGAGAGGGTGCCACAATAGCTGCATTTTTATCTTACAATATCGCAAAACAAAAATCAAGATTAAAAAAACTTTTTGGAAGAGGAAATCCTGAGGGAATTGCCGCAGCCGAGAGTGGAAATAATGCTTGTGTTGGTGGCTCTTTGGTTCCTCTTCTAACCTTAGGAATACCTGGAAACACAGTCTCCGCAGCACTTATGGGAGGATTGATGATACAAGGTCTCATTCCTGGGCCAGAGCTTTTTAGTGTTCATGGGGTTATAACCTATGGATTTATAATTTCACTTTTTATTGCAAATATAGTTTTTTTAGTAATTGGATTATTTTTTGCCCCTTATTTTGCACGAATTTCTTCCATATCAGCTCCGATCTTAATAGCTTCCATTAGTGTTTTTGCCATAGTTGGCTCTTATGCTATACACAATAGTTTATTTGATGTATGGCTTACCCTTGTTTTTGCCTTTGGGGGATATTTTTTACAAAAGTTAGGTTTTTCTTTGAGTGCTATAATTTTGGGCATGATACTAGGACCGATCGCTGAGAATGGTTTTTCCCAAGCCCTCACAATATCTGGAGGCGGATATGGAATATTTTTCGCTAGTATTCCAGCTAAAGTATTGTGGCTTATCATAATAGCCCTATTGTTTCAACCCTTGTATGGCGAATACAAAAAAAGGAAGAAACCCAAGCTTAAATTTCAATAATTTTTCATTTCTCATTTTATGATTTAACTCGTTTATAATGAAAATTTTACTACAATCATGTCAAATATTAAAAAAGGTAATTAAGTTGGAACATTTACATAATTCCATAGAAAAATGTACCTCTTTGAAAGAATTAGAAAAGATAAGAGTGGATGTTTTTGGGAAAAAGGGTTTTTTTGCGGGAGAATTTGCCAAGTTAAAAGATTTAAAAGGCGATGCAAAGAAAGAGTATGCAAGTAAGTTAAATGGCGATAAAGAGCGTTTTTTAACTCTTATAAATGAAAAAAAATCATCACTCGAAGAGCTAAGATATGAAGAGGTGATGAAAAAAAGTGCCTTTGATGTTACTTTGCTAAACAATATCTCAAATTCAGGCGCCCTTCATCCTGTTATGGATACCATGGATAGGGTTATTGAATATTTTGTTGGTATGAATTTTTCCATAGAAGAAGGTGGACTTATAGAGGATGATTTTCACAACTTTGAAGCCTTAAATCTTCCACCCTATCATCCAGCAAGGGATATGCAAGATACCTTTTATTTTAAAGATAGCACACTTTTAAGAACCCACACTTCCCCAGTTCAGATACGAACCATGAAAAACCAAACCCCACCCATTCGCATGATATGCCCAGGGGCTGTTTTTAGGAGGGATTTTGATCTAACTCACACTCCCATGTTTCATCAAGTGGAGGGTTTAGTAGTTGATGAAGAAAAAAAGGTTTCTTTTGCAAATTTGAAATTTATACTTGAAGATTTTTTGCACCATTTATTTGGAGATGTAAAAGTAAGGTTTCGACCTAGTTTTTTCCCTTTCACTGAACCTAGTGCTGAGGTTGATATAAGTTGTATCTTTTGTAAAAATGAAGGATGTAGGGTTTGTTCACACACGGGCTGGATAGAGATCTTAGGATGTGGACAGGTTCATGCAAATGTTTTTAAAGCGGTTGGTTATGAAAATGTAAGCGGATATGCCTTTGGGTTAGGCATAGAGAGAATTGCCATGCTAAAGCATCAAATACCAGATCTAAGATCGCTTTATGAGGGGGATTTGCGTTTATTGGAGCAGTTTAGATGATAATAACAAAACAATGGTTAAATGAATGGATAGACATAAGCGGTGTTAGCGTTAAAAGATTGTGTGAGGTTTTTAACTCCATAGGTCTTGAGGTAGATAGTTTAACTAGTTACAAGATGCCCAAACATGTAGTAGTTGGGAAGGTTGAAGAAAAAGATCCCCATCCGGATGCTGATAAATTGAGTGTTTGTCAAGTAAATATTGGGGGCAAGATCCAACAAATAGTCTGTGGGGCTAAAAATGTCGCAAAAGGGCAGTTAGTCCCTGTGGCATTAAGTGGTGCTAAACTTCCAAATGGTTTGGAGATTAAGCCTACTAAATTGCGTGGCGTTCAAAGCAATGGTATGATTTGCTCTTCAAGTGAGCTAGGGCTTCCAAAGATAAATGATGGGATTATGGTTCTTGATGAGAGCTTAGGTAAACTTAAACTTGGGATGGAACTAGCAAATATAGAAAAACTAAATGATGATGTGATCGATCTAGAACTGACTGCAAACAGGGGAGATTGTTTGAGTATTCATGGGGTTGCTAGGGATTTGAGCGCTTATCTTGGCAAAAATTTAAAAGAATTACCCCATATCGAAGAGGATGAACATCTGCTAGGAATAGGCCGTATTTTAAGTTTGCAGATAGAAGATAGGGTTGATAGTTCCTTTGTATATAAGGCGCTTGAATATTCTAGTTTTAAAGAAAATGTTTTGATGCAAATTCGCCTAGGTTTGGTTGAATTTGAATACAAAAATCCCATTGAATGTTTTTTAAACTATACAACTTATAGTACTGGAGTTTTGTTTAGGGCTTACGATTTTGATCTATTTGCCAAGGGCGAAAAGGCTGAAGTTGTGGTTAAAAAAACCAAAGAGGGCTTTGATGGGGTGTTTGATCTAGATGGATTAGCATCTTATGTGGGTTATAAGCAAGATAAATGTTCAAAAATAACAAATAAACCAAAAAGATTTATCATTGAGGCAAGTTATGTTAGGCCCGAGATTATATCAAGGCTTGGCATGAAAAATAAAAAGATAAATAGTGATTTTCATTATTATCGCTCTTCTAGGGGAAGTGAGCCTGATCTAGAATTTGGCATGAAATGTCTTAGATATGTTTTAAAAGAAGAAGATGGCATAAGTTTATATGGTGGCTCACAAAAGCACCTTTGCGATCTCAAAGAGAAAAGCATAAGCTTTTCCTTAGATAGTGCCGTAGCTTTAATAGGCGAGAAAATAGATAAAAATAAATCTATAAATCTATTAAAAGCTTTGGGTTTTGATGTTACATTTAATACTGATCAGGATATGTTTTATATCAAAGTTCCCCCTTATAGGCATGATGTAAGTGATATGCAAGATATTTGCGAAGAGATAGTAAGGATTATCGGCATAGACAATATCACTCCAAAATCTTATAAATTTGCTGAAAAATCCAGAGAAAATAAGGCTTATTTGGATTTTAAAAAACGATATGATTTAAGGCAAAAAAGTGTTGGAGCTGGATTTTTTGAGAGTATTTCTTATGTTTTTGATGATAAGGCAAAGATGGATAAATATTCTATACAAGCAGTAGATTCAAAGATAGATATAGCAAATCCAATTACAAATGAATTAAACACCCTTCGTTCAACCCTTTGTTTACATCTTTTAGATGCGGTTAGTTTGAACGTAAAAAATTCCATGCAAAATGTTTGCTTGTTTGAGATAGGAAAGGTTTTTAACCAAAAAAGAGAAGAAAGCACTAAAATAGCTTGGGTTATGAGCGGTCAAAATGAAGGTTTAAGGGTTGAAAATCATGGAAAACTACCCCTAGTAAGCTTAGAGAGATTTGCATATAAGATAAGCTCTATCTTGGGCAAATTTTCCCTGGAAGCTGGAAAATCTGATAGTAAACTTTTTAGCCCCTATGAATATGCAAATGTTTTGATAGATGGTAAAGTGGTGGGTTTTATGGCTAGGGTTCATGCAAAGGTTGAGGATGAATATGGTATCTTAAATACTTATATATGCGAACTTGATTTTGACAAATTGCCAAGGGATGAAAAGATAGCCAAGGCTTATTCTAAATTTCCAAGTTCATCCAGAGAGCTTAGTTTGTTAGTTCCTCAAGATATGCAATACAAAAAAGTTAAAGAATGCATAGACGCAGTAAAAGAGAAAAATCTAATTAAATTTTTCCCCATAGATAGATTTGAAAGCGATGATTTGGGTGATAATGTAAGTTTGAGTGTGAAATTTATCTTCCAAGATGATAAGCAAACCCTAGAGGATGAGCAGGTAAATAAAATAATTGATTTGATCTTAAAAAATCTAGATGCCAAGCTGGGCATAAAATTAAGATGAAAAACTTAAAAGTAAGCCCAATTGGGAGTTTTGATGGCAGTATAAGCGATATAGCTGCTGATAAATCCATCTCCCACCGGGCTGCTATTTTCTCTCTTCTTAGTGATAAGCCAACAAAGGTTAGAAACTTTTTGCAAGCCGAAGATACCCTAAGTACCCTTAAAATTGTAGGTCAATTAGGGGCAAAGGTTGAAAAAAAAGAAGATAAGATCATCATCACTCCACCAAAAAATATCAAAGAGCCCGATGATATTTTAGATTGTACAAATTCCGGAACCGCCATGAGGCTTTTGATGGGTTTTTTATCCACCAAAAAAGGTTCATTTGTTTTGCATGGGGATAGATACCTAGCAAATCGTCCAATGAAGAGGATAAGCATTCCTTTGAGGAAAATTGGAGCAAATATAAATGGTAGAGATGATGGAAATTTTTCCCCAATCTGCATCCAAGGAAAAAAGTTAAAAGCTTTTAAGTATGAGAGTAAAATACCCTCAGCCCAGGTGAAAAGTGCTATGATTTTAGCTGCCCTTGATTTGGATGAAAAAAGTCTTTACAAAGAACACGAACTTAGCCGAGACCATAGTGAGAGAATGTTAAGGGGAATGGGAGCTAGGATAGAACAAGAGGGGGAATTTCTTGGTATCTATCCCCAAAAAAACCCTTTAAAACCCCTTGATATAAGAGTTCCAGCCGACCCATCAAGTGGATTTTTCTTTGCGGTTTTGGTTGCCCTGATACCAAATTCTAGCATAGTTTTAAAAAACATACTTTTAAATAAAACCAGAATAGAAGCCTATAAGATCTTACAAAAAATGGGTTTAGATATAAAATTTATAAAAAAAGAAGATTTGTATGATGAGGTGGGAGATATAGTCATAAAACACTCTTCCTTAAAGGGTGTTGAAGTTAGCAAAAATATCTCATGGCTCATAGATGAAATTCCAGCTTTGTCTTTAGCCTTTGCCATAGCGAATGGAAAAAGTGTGGTAAAAAATGCAAAGGAGCTTAGGGTAAAAGAGAGTGATAGGATAAGCTCCGTTGTGGAAAATTTACGAAAATGTGGCATAGAGGTAAATGAATTTGAAGATGGATTTGAAGTAATCGGCGGAGAGTTAAAGGGTGCAAAAGTTAAAAGTTATGGGGATCATAGAATTGCTATGAGCTTTATCATAGCAGGACTTAGATGCGGCATGGAGGTTGAGGATTGCGAATGCATTAACACCTCTTTTCCAAATTTTTTAAATTTACTTAAAGATCTTGGAGCTAAATGCAAATAGAATTAGCTAAAAAATATGGATTTTGTTTTGGGGTAAAAAGAGCCATAAAAATAGCCCAAAATAGCCCAAATGCCTCCACCACGGGTCCGCTGATCCACAATAATGAAGAGATTAAAAGATTAAAAGATAATTTCAATGTAACAACCCTAAATGACATTAGCACCATAAAAGAAAATGAAAAAGCAATCATAAGAACCCATGGCATTACAAAGGGTGATTTTGAAAAATTAAAAGCAAAAAATGTGAAAATAATAGATGCCACTTGCCCTTACGTTACAAAGCCTCAAAAAATATGTGAAGATATGAGCAATCAAGGCTACACGGTTGTAATATTTGGCGATGAAAAACACCCAGAAGTAAAGGGAGTAAAAAGTTATGCCAAAGGGGATGTTTACGTTGTTTTGAATGTTGATGATCTAGATAAAATTCCAAATCGCTCAAAGATAGCGGTGGTTTCTCAAACCACTAGAAAGTTTGAAGAATTTATAAAAATAGTCAAAAAATTAGTATCCACTTGCAAAGAAGTCAGGGTTTTTAATACCATTTGCAATGCAACCTTTGAAAACCAAGATGCAACGGCAAATTTGGCAAAAAAATCAGATATCATGATAATAATAGGTGGAAAAAACTCTTCAAATACAAAGCAATTATATATAATTTCAAAAGAATTTTGCAAAAATTCTTATTTAATTGAAAATGAAAAAGAGCTTGAAAAAACGTGGTTTGAGGGCAAAAAAAAATGTGGAGTTACTGCTGGAGCCTCAACTCCAGATTGGATTATTGAAAAAATAGTTGCAAAAATAAGCAAAATTAAAGTATAATAATGAATCTTCATTTTTTTTCATAAAAATTGTTGAAAGATAATAACAAAATCACAAAAAAGGACCGCAATGGCTGAGGTGAACAAAAATGTTCAAAATGAGTTAGCAAACGAAGAAGAGATGGATTTTGCTACAATGTTGGAGGAGTCTTTTAAAGAGACTGAAAAAGATGCGCTAGTTGAGGGCGTTATAGTGGAGATTAAAGATGATGCTGCTTTGATCGATGTGGGTAAAAAATCCGAAGGAAGGCTGTATCTTTCTGAGATCAAAGATGCAGATGGAAATCTTATCTACAACAAAGGTGATACTATCAAGGTTTTAATAACCGGTTATCACAATGAACGTCCAAATGTTTCTTATAAAAAGGCGATTCGCAAAGAAAAAATCAAGAAATTTATCGATGAATTTGATGATGAGGAAAAACTCATCGATGTGAAAGTTGTTGGTAAAAATAGAGGCGGATTTATAGTTGAAAACAGCGATGGAATAGAGTTTTTCATGCCCAGAAGCCAAGCTGCGGTTAGAGATGTGAACTCCCTTATAGGTAAAAATATAAAAGTTTCTGTCATCAAAGTTGATAAAGAAAATCAATCGGTCTTAGTTTCAAGAAAGAAGATTCTCGATGAAGAACGTAAAAAGCGTCGCGAAATTATCCGTGAATTATTAGATCGCGACGAAGTGGTTGAGGGTGTTGTAAAAAAGATAACAACTTATGGCATGTTTGTTGATATCGGTGGAGTTGATGGATTGGTTCATTATAGCGAGATAAGCTATAAAGGTCCTGTAAATCCAGGCACTCTTTATAAAGAAGGTGATCTAGTTCCCGTTAAAGCTATCAAATATGACAATGAGAAAAGACATCTTTCCCTTTCTATCAAAGCAGCAATGCCAGACCCATGGAAAGAAATCAAAGACGCCCTAGATGTGGGAGATGCCATAGAGGTAACTGTTAGCAATATAGAACCCTATGGTGCCTTTGTTGATCTGGGAAATGATATAGAGGGATTTTTACATATAAGTGAAATTTCTTGGGATAAAAGCATTAATCATCCAAGGGAACTCATAGAAGAAAATCAAGTTTTAAATGTTGAAGTTATAGAATTGGATCTAGATGCAAGACGTTTGAGGGTTTCTTTAAAGCAACTTTTACCCAAACCATTTGAAGAGTTTTCATCCAAATATAAAGCAGGCGATGTTGTAAAGGGAAAAATAACTACCGTTACCAAATTTGGTGCCTTTGTTCGTATAGATTCTGTTGAGGGTCTTTTGCACAACGAGGATGCCTCTTGGAACAGAGAAGATAAGTGTAAAGATTTTTTAAAAGTTGGAGATGAGATTGAGGTTAAGATTATTAAACTAGATCCAGAAAATGAAAAACTCTCACTCAGCAAGAAGGTTTTAGAACAAAGCCCTATACAAGTTTATGCCCTATCTCACAAAAATGGTGATATAGTAGTTGGAAAGATAAGGGATATAAAAGATTTTGGTGTTTTTGTGGAACTTGATAAAAATGTTGATGCCCTTATAAGAGTAGAAGATCTAGGTCAAGTTGATGTGGAAGAGTTAAGTGTGGGAGATGAGATCGAATCAGCCATACTTTTCATCGACGATAAAAAGAGTAGAATTAGACTATCTGTTAAAAAAATGTCAAAGATAAAAGACAGAAAAGTTCTCGAAGAGATCAACAAAGAAGAAAAAATGACCCTTGGGGACATCATAAAAGACCAACTTAAATAAAACCAAAAGCTATTTTTACCATTTTATATGGTTTAAATAGCTTTTTTTGTATGCATAAACATTAAAAAATCAAAAAGGTATTTATATGAGAACCGTTGTAGTATGTGATGCTATTCATGAAAGCGGATTTGAATTGTTAAGAGGCGAAGATGATATCCATCTAATAGATGCTTCAAAGGTAAATAAAGATGAACTTTTAAAAACCATAAAAGAAGCCGATGGGGTTATCACAAGAAGCTCAACCGATGTGGATGATAAATTTTTGGAAGCTGGATCTAAACTAAAAGCCATAGTTAGGGCTGGAGTTGGTGTGGATAATGTGGATATTGATGCATGTAGTAAAAAAGGCGTTGTTTTGATGAATGTTCCAACGGCAAACACCATAGCTGCGGTTGAGCTTACCATGGCTCACTTACTAGGTGTTGCAAGAAGTTTTCCCTATGCCCACAATAACCTAAAACAAGATAGGGTTTGGAAAAGGGAGGCTTGGTATGGGGTTGAGCTAAACCAAAAAAAATTAGGAGTTATCGGTTTTGGAAATATAGGAAGCAGAGTTGCCATCAGAGCCAAAGCCTTTGGTATGGATATAATAGCTTATGATCCTTACATCCCATCTTCAAAGGTAACCGATTTAGGTATGAGATATACCAAAAATTTTGATGATATTCTAGCTTGTGATTTTATAACCATCCACACTCCCAAAAATAAAGAAACTATCAATATGATAGATGAAGAAGAAATATCCAAGATGAAAGATGGGGTGAGATTGGTAAATTGCGCTAGGGGCGGGCTTTACAATGAAAAAGCTTTAGTAAAAAATCTAAAAAGCAAAAAAATCGCCTATCTTGGCATAGATGTTTTTGATAAAGAACCAGCCACCGATCATCCCTTTTTAGATCTTGATAACGTTATAGTAACTCCCCATCTAGGAGCAAATACCCTGGAAAGCCAAGAAAAAATCGCCACAAGTGCAGCTAGTCAGCTAATTCAAGCTTTAAAAGGAAAAAGTTATCCAAACGCCCTAAACTTACCTTTGAAACTAGAAGATTTGCCAGAATTTGCCCCAGCCTATATAGAACTTACCCAAAAGATGGCAAATCTAGGTGCCCAGATAAACAAAGCCCCCATTACAAATATCACCCTAGAAGCTAGCGGAGAGATTAGCGAATATATAAAACCCATGCTAACCTTTGCCCTAGTTGGAGCTTTGAGCGAGAGTTTAGGGGATAATCTAAATTATGTAAATGCAAAATTTATAGCCAAAGAAAAGGGTATCAAAACCCAAACAAAATCCTTAGCATCTAGTGATTATAAAAACCTAATAAAAGTTAGTATAATAACAGAGCTTGAAACCATAACCATAAATGGAACGGTTTTTAATGAAGATGAACAAAGGATAGTAAAAATCAACGACTTTGAAACAGACTTCAAACCAAGTGGTAAAATGATAGTTTTCAAAAACAATGACGTTCCAGGTGTTATCATGAGCATTAGCTCCATCCTAGCAAAGGAAAACATCAACATAGCCGACTTTAGACTAGGAAGAAATAAAAACCAAAACAATGCCTTAGCTGTCATTTTGGTCGATAATCCCATAGACAAAAAAATCATAAAAAAATTAAAAGAATTACCAACTTGCCTTTGGGCTTCATACGCGGTTCTTTAAAACAATCTGTCCATGGAAATTTTCATTTCCATGGATTATCTTTATATGGCACTGACTAAGTGGGGATTTGGTCAATGCTGAAAACGGATTACAGAAAACAGATAACTAGTAAGGTAAGCATTTTCACAAAATGCCTTTTTATGTTATTTACTTAGCGCCCTTTATGTAATAAATTTTTCACCTTTTAATAAAAGTTTTTCTTCTCTATATTTTTTATACCAAATATGTTGTAAATTTTAAAGCTATATTTTATATTTTTTATTCATTTTATATGGATTATTTCAATGATTTATCCATGATTTTTCATAGATAATTTTATCTTTTTCTTATAATTATTATAATATAATTGTATAATAACCAATAAAGGAGTTGACATGGTTTTTCAAGATGCAAACAAAATCAAATTGATTGTACCGATTGTTGTTGGCTTGGCAGTATTTTTTCTTCCTACTCCAGCCCAATTAAGCCTTAATGCTTGGATATATGCAAGTATATTTGCCGCCCTAATCGTTGGGCTAATACTAGAGCCCATTCCGCCCGCATTTATAGGTGTTATAGCCATAACTACGGCAGTTTTACTAAAGGTTGGTCCGGTTGGATCTGGAAAAGATGATCTTGTCATATCGGGAGGAAAGGCCCTAAAGTGGGGACTTAGTGGCTTTTCAAATTCGGTCGTTTGGCTTATCTTTGTAGCTTTCATGATAGGTCTTGGGTATCAAAAAAGCGGCTTAGGAAAAAGAATAGCACTTTTTCTCGTTAGCAAAATCGGCAAATCCACCCTTGGACTGGGCTATGCAATAGCCATAAGTGATGGTATCTTATCGCCATTTGTTCCTAGTAATGCCGCTAGAAGTGGAGGAATTTTATATCCTATTATAACTAGTATTCCACCCATGTTTGGAAGCTATCCAGAAAAAGATGCACGAAAAATAGGCTCTTACCTAGCATGGACAGCATTAGCGGCAACTTGTGTAACCAGTTCGGTATTTTTAACAGGACAAGCACCAAATCCCCTTGCTGCTGAACTTGCTGCCAAAGCAGGTACTCCAGTGGTAGGCTGGGCTGGTTGGTTTTTAGCGTTTTTGCCAGTGGGAATAGTGTTGTTTTTACTAACGCCCCTACTTGCCTACATCATCTATCCACCAGAGATAAAAAAATCTGAAAAAATAGCCCTTTGGGCAAAGGAAGAGTATAAAAATCTAGGCAAGATGAAAGGCGTTGAGCTTTCAATGCTTCTTATATCTTTATTTGCTCTTGTCTTTTGGATAGGAGGTAAGTATTTTGGCATTCACTCTACCACCACAGCTTTTATGGTTGTGATATTGATGATAGCAACACATGTTATAAAATGGAGTGATTTTCTAAGCAATAAAGGAGCATGGAATGTGCTTGTTTGGTTTGGAACCTTAGTTACCATGGCAGGAGGTCTTAAAAATGTTGGATTTTTGGCTTGGTTAGCGGGAATGAGTGGAGATTATGTTAAGAGTTTGGATACAAATGTGGTAATTATCGGTTTGCTCATAGCATTTTCAGCCCTAAGATATTTCTTTGCTTCAGGTACAGCTTATACTACGGCAGTTGTGGGACTTTTTGCTGTTCTTTTGCAAGGTATTCCTGGGATTGATCCTAGTAAGGTTATGCTAATTTTGCTTTTACCAATGGGTTTAATGGGAGTTTTAACCCCCTATGCAACTGGACATAGTCCCGTATGGTTTGCAAGTCATTATATCAAAGGGCCTGATTTTTGGAGATTAGGAGCTATATTTGGTATTATTTATCTATTTATTTTCGTCATAATTGGCATACCTTGGATTGATTTTATATATCCACATCTTTAATCACATAAGGGGGGGGGATTTTTCAACTTTTATTTTTATTTTTATTTACATTGGGTACAATAGGGGCTTATTTTTTTAGGAGGCAAAATGGCAACATATTCAATGGGAGATTTAAAAAAAGGTTTAAAAATAGAGTTAAACGGAGTTCCTTATAAGATAGTTGAATATCAACATGTAAAACCAGGAAAAGGTGCAGCCTTTGTTAGGGTTAAGATAAAGTCTTATATGAATGGCAAGGTGGTTGAGAAGACCTTTCATGCAGGAGATAAGTGCGAACAACCAAATCTAGAACAAAAGCAGATGCAATACCTCTATGATGATGGGGAATTTTTTCAGTTTATGGACACAACAAGTTATGAGCAAATAGGACTATCCCATGATGATGTGGGTGAGGTTGAGAAGTGGATGATAGATGGTATGATGGTTGATATTTTATTTCACAATGGAAATGCTATCGATGTGGAAGTTCCAGCGGTGGTTGATCTAAAAATAGTAGAAACTCCTCCAAATTTCAAAGGCGATTCCCAGGGCGGTAAAAAACCAGCCACCCTAGAAAGTGGAGCCGTGGTTCAAGTTCCTTTTCATGTTTTAGAGGGTGAAGTTATAAGAGTAGATACTGCTAAAGGTGAATATCTAGAAAAGGCAAAGTAATTATCTTATGTTATTTTTGTGCAGATTATAATTATAGTTTATTTTTATCATGCCAAAATGACGAAAAAAGATTAAAAATGTCCTTTTAGGTAACATCTTGTAAAAGTAATTATCTATATTTTGTGATTTTAATCTTTTTTCAATCTTTAACATATTATATTGTACCTCATATTTAATTAAGGAGATTTTATGAATTTAAAAAGATTTGCACTGGGTGCTTTACTTATCTTAGGAGTTGGTACTCTTGCTAATGCTGGTACTTTAGATGACGTTAAAAAAAGAGGTTTTGTTAAGTGTGGAGCCGATGGTGGACTTCCAGGTTTTTCTGAAGTTGCTAGTGGTGGAAAATGGAGTGGTATTGATGTGGATGGATGTCGCGCGGTTGCGGCGGCTGTTTTTGGAGATGCCACAAAGACAAAATTTGTAGCCTTAAACGCAAAGGAAAGATTAGCTGCTTTACAATCTAGAGAGATTGATGTGCTTGTTAGAAATACAACTTGGACCCAATCAAGAGATACATCTTTAGGGCTTAACTTTGCTGGAGTAAACTATTACGATGGTCAAGGTTTCATGATAAGAAAAGATTTGGGTGTAAAAAGTGCAAAAGAGCTTGGCGGTGCATCTGTTTGTATCCAAACAGGAACTACAACTGAGCTAAATGTTGCTGATTATTTTAGAGCAAACAACCTTAAATATAAAGCTGTAACCTATGATACAAACGATCAAGTTGTACAAAGTTATGAAAATGGAAGATGTGATATCTTAACCTCTGATGCATCTCAGCTTTATGGACTAAGAACCAAGCTTAAAGACCCTAAAAAACACATGGTTTTACCTGAGATTATCTCAAAAGAGCCTTTAGGACCAGTTGTAAGACAAGGGGATGATCAATGGTTCAATATAGTAAGATGGTCATTTTTTGCCATGGTTGCGGCTGAAGAGGCTGGAATTACAAGCAAAAATGCAGCCAAGCTTAAAAAATCAACTTCAAATCCAACTATCAAGAGAATTTTGGGAGTTGAAGGAAAAATGGGTTCAAATCTAGGCTTAAGTGCCGATTGGGCTTACAATATAGTTACTCAGGTTGGTAACTATGGCGAAGTTTTTGAAAGAAATGTTGGTGTAAATACTCCACTAAATATCGAAAGAGGCTTAAATGCCCTTTGGAAAGATGGCGGTCTACAATACTCTCCTCCATTTAGATAATAATCTTACAAAGGCGACTTTTGTCGCCTTTTCCCAATCTTAAAAAATCAACAAAGGGTTATATTAATGTTTTCTTTTCTTAGGCATGAAAAAGCAAGAGCGATATTCTTCCAGCTTTTAACTGTCATAGGTTTAGTTGCTTTTTTGTGGTATATTGGAATAAATACTTTGCACAATATAGAACAAAGGGGCATACAAACAGGTTTTGAGTTTTTAGAAGGAACCGCTGGTTTTGGGATTACCGAATCTCCCATAGAGTTTTCCGAATCCCATACCCACGCAAGAGTGTTTTTGGTTGGACTTTTAAATACCTTTATAGTAAGCTTTGTTGGCATCTTATTTGCCACAATTTTAGGCTTAATCATAGGGGTTTTAAGGCTTTCTAAGAACTTTCTTATCAAAAAATTAGCAGCAGCTTATATAGATATTTTTAGAAATATCCCGCTTTTGTTACAAATCTTATTTTGGTACAATGTTGTCATACAATCTTTGCCATCCCCAAGGCAGAGTGTAAATTTTGTCGATGCTATTTTTATAAACAATCGCGGTCTTTACATTCCACTTGCTTCATGGAATAGCACAACCTACGCCTTACTTGGCGGAGTTTTATTAAGTTTTGTATTTATATTTTTTATGGCAAAATGGGCAAAAAAAAGACAAGAAGAAACAGGGCAATACTTCCCAACCCTAATAGCTAGCATAGGAGTTTTTTTAGTTTTTACTATTGTTTCATTTTTTATCGGTGGAGCAGATTTTGGGTTTAGTTACCCTGAACTTAAAGGCTTTAACTTTAGGGGTGGAAAGGTAATAACCCCTGAATTTTTAGCCCTAACCTTTGCCCTTGTTATCTATACGGCAACCTTTATTGCTGAAGCGGTTCGCTCGGGCATAGAGGCTGTAAAAAAAGGACAAAAAGAAGCCGCAGCAAGTCTTGGACTTTCAGCTTATCAGAGTTTAAAGTTAGTTATCTTGCCCCAGGCTATCAGAGTTTCTATACCTCCGATTATCAATCAATATTTAAACCTTATAAAAAATTCATCCCTAGCAACAGCAGTGGGCTATCCTGAGCTTGTAACGGTTTTTGCTGGGACTTCCCTAAACCAGGTGGGGCAATCTATCGAAATAATAGCAATTACCATGCTAGTTTACCTGATTATAAGTCTAGTAGTATCAGCCATACTCAATTGGTTCAATAGCAAAATAAAAATAAAGGAGCGATAATGGCAGTATATGAAGAAAAACAAGCTAGACAAGCTCCAAAGGGCGGAAGTGGAGTTTTAGGATGGTTAAGGCAAAATCTTTTTTCCTCGCCTTTGAATATATTTTTGACTATTTTAGGCATTTGGATACTTTATCTCATAATTCCACCCTTCATTCAATGGTCTTTTATAGATGCAAATTTTAGTGGAACAACAAGGGAGCAATGCACGGGCAGTGGTGCTTGCTGGATCTTTGTTAAAGAAAAATTAGATATGTTCATGTATGGATTTTATCCAGAACATGAGAGATGGCGGATAAATCTTATGGGGATTTTATTTATCATTATAGTGTTTGGATCTAAATTTATAAAAAATAATTTTGCTAAATTTGCCATTTTGAGTGCTTATTTTATCCTCGTAGCTATTTTTACCATAGGAGGAATTTTTGGACTAGAATATGTACCAACGGATAAATGGGGCGGACTTATGCTCTCTATCCTAGTTGCAGCAACAGGCATAATATTTTCCTTTCCCATAGGCATTATCGTAGCCTTTGGACGCCAATCAAAACTTCCCATCATAAAAAGCGTTTGTGTAACTTACGTGGAATTTATCCGTGGAGTGCCACTCATTACCATTCTTTTCATGTCATCGATCATCTTGCCACTTTTCTTTCCCGAGGGCATTACCTTTGATAAATTACTAAGAGCAGTTATAGGTATCACTCTTTTCCAAGCAGCCTATACAGCAGAAGTTATAAGAGGCGGACTCCAATCCATCCCAAAGGGACAATACGAAGCAGCTGATGCGGTTGGACTTTCTTACTGGCAAAAAATGATACTTGTTATCTTGCCCCAAGCTTTGAAGGTTGCCATACCAAATCTAGTGGGAATTTTCATCTCACTTTTCCAAGATACAACCCTAGTTTTGATAGTTGGTCTTTTTGATTTGCTTGGCATGGTTCGTATCACATCGGCCGATAAAAATTGGCTTGGTATGGAAACGGAGGGTTATGTTTTTGTCGCCCTTGTGTTTTGGCTATTTTGTTATCTTATGTCAAGATATTCAAAAATCTTGGAAGATAAGTTTAATACGGATATAAAATAAGGATTAAAATGGAACAAGAAACTATTATAAGTATAAAAAAATTAAATAAATGGTATGGGGATTTTCATGTTTTAAAAGATGTGGATCTGGACGTTAAAAAAGGTGAGATTATCGTTGTTTGCGGACCATCTGGTTCGGGTAAATCAACCCTTATTAGATGCATAAACCGCCTTGAAGAATTTCAAGAGGGAAGTATAAATGTGGATGGCATTGAACTTGATGATGATATCAAAAAAATAAAAGCCATAAGGGAAGAAGTTGCCATGGTTTTTCAGCATTTTAATCTTTTCCCCCATTTAACCATACTTGATAACCTTACCCTTTCGCCAATTTGGGTTAAAAAAACCCCAAGAAAAGAGGCAGAAAAAACCGCCTTAGAATATCTAGAGCGTGTAAATATAGCTGAACAAGCTAACAAATATCCAAATCAACTCTCAGGCGGACAACAACAACGTGTTGCCATAGCAAGAAGCCTTTGTAAGCATCCAAAGATAATGCTTTTTGATGAGCCAACTTCCGCACTTGATCCAGAAATGGTAAGTGAGGTTTTAGATGTTATGGTTGAGCTTGCAAAAAGTGGAAAAACTATGATTTGTGTTACCCATGAGATGGGTTTTGCCAAAAAGGTTGCCGATAGGATTATTTTTATGGATGCTGGGCAAATAGTAGAAGAAAACACCCCAGAAGCATTTTTTGAAAACCCAGAATCCGAAAGATTGCAAGTTTTCTTAGATCAGATTTTATCCCACTAAAAAATAAAAAAGTGTTGCGCTTTTTGCAACACTTTTTGAAAGCTTTATTTTTTCATAAGCTCTAGTATTTCGTTCTCAAATGGAAATCTTTGCTTATCCTCATCATTTTTTGAAAAGATAACCTTCCCATCAATTTCAACGATAAAATCCCCACGAGTTCCTAACTCAAACGAAACTTCCGCATCACTATATACACTCTTAATTTCTCCTTCCACACGGGAAGCTTGAGGCAAATAGTTTCACATATTACAATAAGTAATAAGTACCTTCATGTAATCTCCTTTTTAAAAATAAGCAAGATTGTATCATAAAAAACTTAATTTTTTAGAAAGCAGTGCCGAAAAGGGATTACGGAAAGCGGAAAACAGATAGCTAGTTAAAGTAAGCATTTTTACAAAATGCCATTTATTTTTATGCCATTTCGTCAGTGCCCATCAAGATCATAAATATTCTTTAAGTATATTTTTTATATAATCTAAATTATACTAATTTAAATTATATAAAATTTTAAGGAGCAAGCTTGTTTGTAAATAGACAAAAAGAATTGGGGATTTTAAACAGCGAATATGCTTTAGATCAATTTACATCTACCATTCTTTATGGCAGGCGCAGGGTTGGTAAAACTGCACTTCTTAGAGAGTTTATGAAAGATAAGCCATCTTTGTATTTTTTAGCAAGTCTTGAAAATATCTCTATTCTTTTAAAGAGATTTCAGGGCATATTTGCTGATTATTTTGATGATGAAATCTTGAGAGAGATAAGGTTTGAAAATTTTACTCAACTTTTTAGATATATTAGTTCAAAAAGTTTTGATAAAAAACTAGTTATAGCCATTGATGAATTTCAGTATCTAGCCAAACAAGATCCATCCATTCCATCCCAATTTCAATACATATGTGATGAATTTTTAGAAAATAAAAATATTCACCTCATATTTTGTGGGTCTATTATATCCATGATGCATGATCAAACCCTATCTTATAACTCGCCCCTATATGGACGCCGAACAAGTTCCATAAAACTCGAAGCTATAAAGTTTGAACATATACATGAATTTTTTCCAAACAAAAGCCAAATCGAACTTATAGAGCTTTACAGCGTACTCCATGGGGTTCCAAAATATCTTAATATGTTCAAAGAAAAAGCTGATATATTTAAAGGCATAGAGGAAAATATCCTTGAAGTAAATAGTTTTTTGTACAATGAGCCTCAATTTATCCTACAAGGGGAAGTTTCAGAGCAGATTACGTATTTTTCAATACTAGAAAATATAGCCAGTGGTGCTCACAAATTAAGCCACATAGCAAGTAGGCTTGAAAAAACAACTCAAGCCATATCCCCGTATATCAATAAACTAATTGAACTTGATCTTGTTTATAAGGATGTTCCCATAACCGAAAAAAATCCCCTAAAAAGCCGCAAAAGTTTATATTTTATAAAGGATAATTTTTTTAGATTTTGGTTTTGTTATGTTTTGCCCTACAAAACATGGCTTGAGATGGAAAATAAACACTATGTTACTAAAATAATAAAACAAAATTTTAGCTCCTATATCTCCTTTGTGTATGAAAATCTAGCCATTGAATATGTAAAGAAAAATTCTAAGGTGCTAAAATGCGGTCGATGGTGGGATAAAGACCATGAAATAGATCTAGTAGGCATAACTCAAAATTCTTTGATAGTTGGCGAGTGTAAATATAGCAATAAAAAAGTTGGACTTGATATTTTAGAGAGCTTAAAACAAAAGGCTAGATTTATAAAAAGTGATTTGCCCATTGAAAAGTATTATCTTTTTAGCAAGAGCGGTTTTACGAAAGATTTGCTTGAGTTAGAAGATGAAAATATTATTTTGGTGTACGATTTAATTAGTACCCCATATGGCACCGACTAAATAACATAAAAATAAATAGCATTTTGAAAAAATGCCTACCCTACTAGTTATCTGTTTTTCGTAATCCGTTTTCGGTACTGACTAAATCTCTATTTATTCAGTACCCTATATTTTTTAGATTAATTTTTTAACAATTAATGCTATAATAACACCTACAAAGGAGAGATACCATGAAAAAAGTTTTAATTCCCATAAGTGAAGGTTTTGAAGAGATAGAAACTGTTAGTTTGGTTGATATTTTAAGACGAGCTGGAGTAGAAGTTGTTTTAGCTGGGCTTGATAGTTTAGAGGTGAAAGGTGCCCATGATATTAGAATAAAGGCTGAAATTTTACTAAAAGATGTCGTAGAGAGTGAATTTGATATGATAATTCTTCCAGGAGGTCTTCCAAATGCCCAGATTTTAGCCAAAAGCGAGATGGTTTTAGATCTACTAAAAAATTTGATAAAAAGAAAAAATATATAGCTGCCATTTGTGCTGCCCCTTTAGCTTTGGCAAAAGCGGGTGTTTTGAAAAAGTATTATACATGCTATCCTAGCTTTGAAGATGTGATAGGGCTTGATGGATACAGCAAAGAAGATAGGGTTCTCATATATGAAAACATCATTACTTCCCAAGGACCTGCAACGGCGATGGAGTTTGCTTTGTTTATAGTTGAGGTTTTATGTGGAGAAGATGTCTATGTGGAAGTAAAAAATCAGCTTTTATACTAAAAACTATTGCTAATTTTTGAAAAAAAGGGTATGATGGTTGGACTGATTTAGATCAGATTTTATTTAAGGACAGGTAGGCTGTGAATATTTATGTGGGAAATTTGTCATATAGCATGACAGAGGAAGAGTTGAAGGATACATTTGCCCAGTTTGGTGATGTTAAGAGTGCAAAGATCATAGTTGATAGAAATTTCAACAACAGATCCAAAGGTTTTGGTTTTGTTGAGATGGAAAATGACGATGAGGCAAAAAAAGCCATAGAAGAGCTTGAAGGCAAAGAAGTTGCTGGAAGAGCTTTAAGGGTAAATGAGGCTAGACCTCGTGAAGATAGGGTGTAAAAGCCCTCTTATCTCAAGATTAGCTCCTACTCCTAGTGGATATTTACATGTGGGAAATGGGGTTAATTTTGTTCTTACCTTTCTTTTAGTTAAAAAATATAACGGCATCTTGCATCTAAGAATTGATGACATAGATACCCAAAGATTAAAGATAGAGTATATAGACAATATCTTTGCCTCCCTAGAATGGTTGGGCATTCGGTGGGATGAGGGAGCGAAAAATCCTAGTGATTATTATCAAAACTATCATTTTTCCAAAAGAGAAAAAACTTACAAAAAAGAATTTGAAAAAATTTCCCCCTTTACATATCCATGTGAATGTTCACGAAAACAGATAAAACTTTTATCCAAAAACGGACTTTATCCCCAGACTTGTTTACGTAAAAGTTTTTCTTATGATCCACAAAAACATTCTTTAAGATTGCATGTCAGAGAAAATACTTCCATCAATGTGGAAAATAAACTAATATTTTTAGATCAAAAAGTGGGTGATTTGATTTTGTGGAGAAAAGGGGATTTACCCTCTTACAATTTTGCATCTTTAGTTGATGATAAAAATCTAAAAACTTCCCTCATAGTCAGAGGAAAGGATTTGCTTTTATCTTCAGCACTCCAGCTTTACATGGCAAAACTTTTGGGTTGGGAGGATTTTTTACATGCAAGATTTATCCACCATGACCTATGTCTAGATGCAAACGGATCTAAACTTTCAAAATCCACAAAATCCCCACCCCTTTTAAATGAAAAATCTAAAAAATTTATCTATAAAAAAGTAGCCAATATACTAAAGCTCCCCACAGGAGCAGAGGACAATATATCCACTTTAAAAGAGGCGTTTAAAATCTAGAGTTTTTTTATTTATATTTCCAAAGTTCGTATTTGTTCCAGATTCTTTGGGCTTTTGGATAGTTATTTTTATATGCTTGCTCTATCCAATAAGCTGCCCGCTTTTTATCCACTAAAGTTCCCTCCCCATAAATACACATAATCCCTAGATTGTATTGTGCACTAGCATCACCTTGTTTTGCTGATTTTTCATACCAATAAAAAGCCTTTTTAAAATCTTTTAAAGTGCCTTTCCCATTTTGATACATAAATCCTAAATTGTATTGTGCACTAGGATGAGCTTGTTGAGCTGACTTTTCATACCAATAAAAAGCCTTTTTAAAATCTTTTAAAGTACCTTCTCCTGTGAGGTACATTATTCCTAGATTGTTTTGTGCTGTAGCGTCACCTTGTTGAGCTGATTTTTTAGTCCAATAAAAAGCCTTCTTAAAATCTTTTAAAGTGCCTTCTCCTGTGCGATACATTATTCCTAAATTATTTTGCGCCTTAGCGTGACCTTGTTTTGCTGATTTTTCATACCAATAAAATGCTTTTTTAAGATTTTTTAGAGTACCTCTTCCATTGTGATACATTATTGCTAGATTATGTTGCGCCTTAACATCACCTTGTTTTGCTGATTTTTCATACCAATAGAGGGCTTTTTTTGGATCTTTTAAAATGCCCTTTCCATTGTTGTACATAAGTCCTAGATTGTATTGCGCACCAACATCGCCTTGTTTTGCCGATTTTTTAGTCCAGTAAAAGGCTTTTTTGAGATCTTGTAAAGTACCTTTTCCACTATAGTACATAAGTCCTAGATTAAATTGTGCTTCAACATGACCTTGTTTAGCTGATTTCTCATACCAATAAAAAGCTTTTTTAAAATCCTTTAAAGTACCCTTTCCTTTGCGATACATCATTCCTAGATTATTTTGTGCCTTAGCATGACCTTGTTTAGCTGATTTTTCATACCAGTAGAAGGCTTTTTTGGGATTTTTTAAGATGTCTTTTCCGTTATAGTACATAAGCCCTAGACTATATTGTGCCTCTGAATTGCCTTTTTGTGCCTCTTTTTTTGTTTGTTTAAAATTTTTTGGATCAAAAAAATCATTTGCTGCAAACAAGCCATTAAGCAAAATAATCAACAATATAAAAACTACCTTTCTCATCTTATTCCTCCTCTATACTTTCTATCTTTCAACTTTTATATTGGGCTTTAAGCCATTTTACAATTTTTTGATTTATAAATCTATAAAGGTACTGACGAAATAACATAAAAATAAAAAGCATTTTGTAAAAAATGCTTACCTTACTAGTTATCCGTTTTCGGCACCGACTAAATCCCTATTTAGTCAGTGCCTAATTTACACATAAATTAAGCATTTTTTTTCTATAATGTATCTAAAACAATAAAACCAAAGGAAAAAAATTGAGCGATTTTACCCACTTGCATTTGCATACAGAATACTCCATGCTCGATGGTGCAAATAAGATAGAAGATTTGGCAAAAAACCTAAAGGCCCAAGGGGTAAAATCTGTTGCCATGACAGATCACGGCAACATGTTTGGGGCTATTGATTTTTATACTACCATGAAAAAGTATGGTATTAAGCCTATTATTGGCATTGAAGCTTATATTCACAATGAAGATGATCTAGGTGATAAAAGTACTAGACAGAGATTTCATTTGTGTTTATTTGCAAAAAATGAAGTTGGGTATAAAAATCTTATGTACCTTTCATCCCAAAGTTTTGTAAATGGTTTTTATTATTATCCAAGGTTAAATAAAAAACTTTTAAGAGAGCATAGCGAGGGTTTGATCTGCTCTTCTGCTTGCTTGCAAGGGGAAGTTAGTTGGCATCTAAATTTAAGCGAAAGAAATATACAATACGGAGCCAAAGGATATGAAGCCGCAAAGGCGGCTGCCTTAGAATATAAGGATATTTTTGGGGATGATTTTTATCTTGAACTTATGCGTCATGGTATCGAAGATCAAAGAAAAATAGACCAAGAAACCATAAAACTATCACTAGAGACTGGCATAAAGATAATCGCAACCAATGACACCCATTATCCTTTCAAAGAATGGGCCGAAGCCCAGGAAGTTTACATGTGTATTGCCATGAACAAAGAGTTTGACGATCCAGATCGACTTAGGCATTCGGTACATGAATTTTACCTAAAAACCAAAGAAGAGATGGCAAAAAACTATGCGGATATTCCAGAAGCCATAGAAAATACCCAAGAGATCGCCAACAAATGCGATCTAAACCTAGATCTAGGACATCCAACCCCTCCAAATTTTAAATTTACCCTAGAATACGCCAAAGAAGCCAATCTAAACCTACCCGAGCCAGATAAGATATATAGCCTAGAAAATGATAAGGTGTATTTTGAATATGTGTGCAAAAAAGGTCTTGAAAAAAGACTTGAACATATAGATGCAAACTCCCATGAAGAATATAAAAAACGCCTAGAATACGAGATAAACATCATAAACAATATGAAATTTCCCGGCTACATGTTAATCGTTTGGGATTTTATAGCAGAAGCAAAAAAAAGAGACATTCCAGTAGGCCCTGGACGAGGTTCAGCAGCTGGTAGTTTGGTGGCGTATTCTATGCAGATAACCGACCTTGACCCCATGCCGTATCAGTTACTTTTTGAGAGATTTTTAAATCCCGAGCGGGTTAGTATGCCTGATATTGATGTGGATTTTTGCCAAAGTAGGCGAGGTGAAATCATAGAGTATGTTGCCCAAAAATATGGACGCTTCAACGTAGCCCAAGTTATTACCTTTGGTAAGCTTTTAGCAAAGGGAGTTATCAGGGATGTGGCAAGGGTTATGGGAATGCCCTACCAAGAGGCTGATAAGATGGCAAAACTTATCCCAGATGAGCTTGGAATTACCCTTAATGGAAAGGGAAAAGAAGGTGAAGATGGCTACAAACCCGGTGCTTTCCAAAAGGAAGAAAAGCTTCGAGAACTCATAGAAACCGACAAAAAAGCAGCCCAAGTTTGGGATTTTTCCCTAAGACTTGAGGGACTTTATAGAAATGCCGGAACCCATGCAGCAGGAGTTGTTATAAGCAATGAAGAGCTTTGGCATAAAACCCCCCTTTATAAGGTTTCAAGGGATGACACCATCGTAACCCAATATGAGGGAAAATGGCTCGAAGATGTGGATTTGATAAAGTTTGACTTTTTGGGTTTAAAAACCCTAACCGTTATCGATGGTGCAGTTAAACTTATAAAAAATCGTTTTAACAAAGATGTAAACTGGGCTCAAATCGGACTTGAAGATAAAAAGGTTTACAAAACCATCCAAAGCGGACACACTCTTGGACTTTTCCAGATAGAATCAAGTGGCATGCAGCAACTCGCAGCCAAATTAAAACCAAGTGGTTTTGAGGATGTGATTGCGATGTTAGCCCTTTATCGACCAGGCCCTATGGAAAGCGGTATGCTCGATGATTTTGTGGAAAGAAAGCATGGAAGGGCTGATATTTCTTATATGATGCCAGAACTCGAACCCATCCTAAAGCCAACCTATGGGGTTATAGTTTATCAAGAACAAGTTATGCAGATCGTCCAAAGTATAGGTGGATTTAGCCTAGGAAAGGCGGACATGATACGCCGTGCCATGGGTAAAAAGAAAAAAGAAATCATGGATGAAGCCAAAAAAGAATTTGTAGATGGAGCAGTTAAAAACGGCTTTGATGAACATAAGTGTAGTGAACTTTTTGATCTTATCATAAAATTTGCTGGATACGGATTTAACAAATCCCACTCAGCCGCATACGCCATGATAACCTATCAAACCGCGTGGCTTAAAACCTATTATCCCCAAGAATTTATGGCATCTTTACTCACAAGCGAACAGGATAAAACCGATAAAGTTGTAAAATATATAGACGAATTAAAGCATCTAGGCATAAAGCTTTTACCCCCTTGCGTTTCTAGATCTGTAGATGAATTTAAGGGTGGAAAAGGTGAAGATGGAGAAGATGCTATTTTGTACGGACTAGGAGCCATAAAAGGTGCTGGTCATATCGCTATAAAATCCATCATGGACGCTAGAGATGAAAAACCCTTTGCGGATTTAGCGGATTTTATATCAAGAATTGACCCATTTAAGGTAAATAAAAAGGTTATAGATGCCCTGATAAAATCTGGAAGTATGGACTGTTTTGGCTTTTCAAGAAGGGCTTTGTTAGAGCAGATTGATCTGATCCTAGAAGCAGCCCAAAAGGCAACTCAAGCAAAAAAACTAGCTGAAAATTCCCTCTTTGGAGATGATGAAGAACTCACTACCATAAAGATTGATCTAATCAATTCTAAAGAATTTACCCAAAAGGATTTATTGGCATACGAAAAGGAAAGTTTAGGGCTTTATGTATCTGGTCATCCCTTGGATGATTTTAAAGATAAGATAGAAAGATTAGACTATACTCTCTCATCTGAATTAGAACACTGCGCCGATGAAAGTATGGCTTTGATAGTTGGCAAGGTTGAAGAAATATCAACCAAGATAAGCAAAAAGGGAAATAAATTTGCCATTGTTTATCTTATGGATTTCCATGGAAGTGTTGAGATAACAGCTTTTTCAAATTTCATCAGTGAGCTAGAAAGTATTGATAAGCAAAAGCCCTTAGCCTTGAAAGTATCAGTACAAAAAAATGACCAACAAACCAGGCTAACTTTGCGTAAGATTATCCCCCTAGAAGATGCACAAAAGGAAAAAGTTAAAACCAAAAAAGTGGAAAAAATGCCCAGCCTAGGAGAACCCTTGCATGTGAGCATTCCCTTTGAACTCACCGACGAGCAACTCATGTCCTTTTACGATTCTTGCCTAGCCTGCAGCGGAAACAGACCCCTAGTCCTAGAGCTAAACTCCGATAAACACAGCATCATACTAGAAACATCCCTAAATGTAAGAGACGATATAGATGAGGCTTTAAAAAAGATTTTGCATGTTGCATAGTCAATAGTTTGCATGGCAAATCATGCAAACTATTTATCTAATTTAGCCATAACTGCTTCTAGTATGTCAGACATCGTTAAGATGCCTTGGAGCTGGTTGTTATCTATAACTAATATGCGTTTTATGGAGCTTTTCATCATCATTTGTGCTGCGTATTTGACATCTAGTTCGCCTGAAAGTTGGATAGTTGGTTTAGAGTATAGATCGTAAACCCTTAATAAGTCAATGTCCCCATCTGAGGCGACTATGGAATACAAAATATTTTTAAAAGTTAGCATCCCATAAGCATCATGATCATTGCTTCTTTCGACTACTAGTGATTTTACATGGTTTGTTCGCATTACTTTTAGTGCCTCTCTGATATTTGCCAGTGGGTCTATGGTTACTAGCTTTTCTTTTGGTACCATCAAGTCTTTTACTAACATAAATTCTCCTTATAAAAAATCTTTAACTTCATCTTCAAAAAGTTCTATCTCATCCATATCTATACCCGCAAGATGGGATATGGGAAGGGTAAGAACCATACCTTGCCTGTTTTCATCTTCAAGATTTAAATCTTTTTTCAAAGCTTTAACAACGGACATTATAAGCTTTTTGGGTAAAACTACAAGCAAAATAGATACATTATCTTCCAAGGTTAAGCCAAAAAATATCTTTTTTTCTTTCAAGCCTATGGCATGACCTTTTATGATGGTTACACCTCCGGCTCCTGCTTGTTTTGCGCATTCTATGGTTTTTTCTTCTAATTCTTCGGCGACTATGGCAATTAGAGCTTCAAATTGCATTTATTCCTCCTTTTGAAAGTATTTTATTAAGATTCCGTATCCCATGACTGTTATCATGGGAAATAGCGATGCAAATGCTATCAAACCAAATCCATCTATGAGTGGATTTCTTCCGTCTATATTATTTGCTAGTCCTAAGCCCAGGGCTGCTACGAGCGGAACTGTGACGGTTGAAGTTGTAACTCCTCCACTATCATAGGCTATGGGTATGATGTAGGGGGGTGCAAAATATGTTTGAATGATGACCAATATATAGCCAATTAAAACATAATATTGTATAGAATCCCCAACTACTATGCGATAAGCTCCCAAAGCTATACCTATGGCAACCCCTAGGGCAACGGCTATTCTTAGGATTTTTTCTTTTATCTGCCCATGGCTAACCTCATTTGCTTTTTGGGCTATGGCTATGAGGGCTGGTTCGGCCATAGTGGTGGAAAAGCCTACCAAAAAGGCAAAAAGATATACAATATTTACATTATCCTGGGATGTGAGTTGTTTTGCTATGGACTCGCCTATAGGAAAAAGTCCTAGCTCTAGCCCTATGATAAAAAGATATAATCCCAAAACCACCAAGCCTATGCCAAATATTACGTATTTTAATCTATGTATAGGTTTTTTTATAATGAGGTATTGGAAAAAGGTTATGACTGATATGATGGGTAAGATATCTTTTATGATGTAAAGAAGTTCATAAAAAAGCTCTTTCGGGGTAAATTTTGTACTAATGGTGGTATTTATTACATGTAAAACTTCAATCTCTCCACCTGTGGCAAAGTTATAAACTATTATCCCATAAAGTTGCACAAAGATCATAGGTGTTAGGGAAGCAAGGGCGATTAGCCCAAATCCATCTATGACGGGATTTCTCTCTTTAATGCTTGATGAAAGTCCAATTCCCAAAGCTGCAACTAGGGGAACGGTGATGGTTGAAGTTGTAACCCCTCCGCTATCATAAGCTAAGCCTATGATCTCCTTTGGTGCAAAAAAGGTTATGATGACAACTGATATGTATCCAAAAATGATGTAGTAAGCGATAGGATGACCAATTAGTATGCGAAAAACCCCTAAAGTGATGGCTGAACCAACAGATATGGCAACGACCAACCTTAAAGTAAAAGCATCTATTTTTCCCTCACTTATAAGGGCTGCCTTTTTGGCTATGGCTATGAGGGCGGGTTCGGCTATGGTGGTGGAAAAGCCTATCAAAAATGCAAAAGCCAAAAGCCAAAATACTGAACCTTTTTTTGCAAAATCTACGGCTAATTGCTCTCCGATAGGAAAGATTCCGATCCCCAAACCCCTTATGAAGATGGCTAATCCAAAGGCAACTATGACTAAACCAAGCACGATTGAACTTAGATCTGGTGGAATTTTGGCTATGATGAAGGTTTGAAATATGCTCACTACTATGATGATGGGCAAGAGGTCTTTAAATGAATTTGTTAAATCTTTTAAAAAGATTTTAAGCATCATTTTTTCCTTTAGCTAGTCTTTCAAAGTCCTTCAAGTCAAACAACATCAAAGTTTCATCTTTTGAGTTTAAAATCTCTTTACTAAAGCCACTTTTGGAAAAAAGGGCATAATGACTTGGATTTAGATCTGCAATTTGCGCCTTTCTTTTTATGGAGTTTAGCACATTTTTGCAAATTTTTGTATTTTTCCATTTGGATTCTCCAACTATATTTTGTTTATTTTTTGTTTTTACAAGTAGATCTATCTCGCCTTTTTTGGACCAATAGCTTCCAATGGATAGGATAGAATTTTTTGGCAAATGACTCCTTATCAGAAGGGAGCTTAAAAGCTCAAAGCTTAAACTAACATGCTCTTTTAGATGCAATCTAATCTCTCCTAAAACCTTATCATATTTTCTAGATCTTATAAGGAACTCATTTGGCGATATAAAATTGAACCAAAATCTGCAAGACTGGGTTGTGAAGTGTATTTTATTTTCCACTCTGTATCTTCTAAGTTCTTTTTTTATCTTTCTCTTGCCTTGCCTTTTGATGGGCTTTTCTCTGCTTATTTCTTCTTTTATGATGTTTTTATCAAACAAAATCTTATATATTTGATTGCCCTTATTTCTAGAGATATGCTTATAGATGGAAAATCTTTTCCTATCTCCCCTTGATAATTTTGTCAAAACATACCCCATATCCTTTTGCAATCTAGAATTGGATGTATAGGTAAATTTTTCCTTTAGAATATCAAATTTATCAAAATACACACTCTTAATATTTTCAAACAAATCTAGATCTGGATCTAGACTAAGATCATCCAAACCCTCAAATACACTATAATACTCAATAAGTTTTTCAATGGGCAAATATGGGCAATGCTTGGAAAATATAAAAAGATTGTTTTGCATACTCATATTCCTTTATTTTGTATATTTTAGCAAAATAAAGTTTATTTTGTCCTAAGTACCGAAAACGGATTACGGAAAACAGATAACTAGTAAGGTAAGCATTTTTTCAAAATGCCATTTATTTTTATGTTATCTTAGTTAGTGCCTCTAAAATAAAACATAGATTTACAAAAAAAGAGTGGCAAAAACCTTTTGTTAAAAAGGCTTTTGCCGATTGTGTTTATAAGAAAATTCCCCTCATCATAAAATATATTCCAGCTGATAAAATTGCTGCAACAGGGACGGTTATGATCCATGCTGCTATTATTTTCTTAACTGTGTCTCTTTTGACATATCTTACTTTTTGGGCTGATTTTATCTTCTTTTTGGATTTTTTGATCTTGGCTTCTTCCTCTTCTATAAGAGCATAGAGTCCAACTATTCTTTTATATTCCTCTTTTGTTTTTTCTTTTTTATCTTGCAAGTCTTTTAATTCGCTATTGTAAGCTTTTAAGATCTTTTTTTCATCTTGTATAAATTCTGTTTTTTCTTCTATGGTTTCTTTGATTTCATTTTCTTTTAGATATTCTCTTAAAAATCCAACCCCAAAAATTCCACCTATGGCAATATGGGTTGAACTAACAGGAAGACCTAGTTGAGATGCTATGATAACCGTGATGGCAGCTGCCATGGCAACAGAAAAGGCTCGCATTTGATCTAGTTCTGTTATCTCCCCGCCGACTGTTCTAATGAGCTTTGGTCCATAAAGGGCTAAACCTATGGCTATGCCTAAGGCTCCCACAGCCATAACCCAAAGGGGAATGCCAGCACTTGAATTTATGCCACCGCTTAAAACCGCGTCATTGATAGCAGCTAAAGGTCCAACGGCATTTGCCACATCATTTGCGCCATGGGCAAAGCTAAGAAGGGCTGCTGCAAATATGAGAGGGATGATGAAGAGTTGATTTACCCCATCGCGACTATTTTTTAATCTTTTTGCATTTTTCTTGATGACTAGTTTAACAAATATATAAGCCCCTATGCCTACTATAAGACCTATGATACTTGCAACCAAAAAGGATGGTTTACTAGTTTGTGGGAGAAAAGTGAAAATTTCTACTATATTAACCCAGATTTTTTTCAACCCTTTTAAGGTTAGATAGGTTGCAAATGCCCATGACATGATAGCCATAAAAACAGGCACCCATGTTATAGATGCTTTTATCTTATCTTCCTTATAAACTATGGTTCGTTTGATAGCAAATAAAAATATGGATGCTATTAGTCCCCCAAGAACTGGTGAGATAACCCATGAAAGGGCTATTTTTCCCATGGTTGTCCATGAAACTATGCTAAATCCAGCTGCAGCTATGCCCGAACCCATAACTCCACCAACAACAGAGTGGGTGGTTGAAACTGGGGCTTTTAGGTAGGTTGCTATGTTTAGCCAAAGGGCTGCGGCGAGTAGGGCAGCCATCATCGCCCAGATAAAAACATCCACATTTCCACCAAAGGCTGAAATATCTATAATGCCTTTTTTGATGGTCTTAACAACATCTCCACCAGCAATCAAAGCTCCACTTGCTTCAAAAATAGCAGCAATCACAATGGCTCCTGCCATGGTAAGAGCCTTTGATCCAACGGCTGGTCCTACGTTATTTGCCACGTCATTTGCCCCTATGTTCATTGCCATGTAGGCGCCAAAAAGAGCTGCGATTGCCAAAAACATGTTGTTTGGAATGCCCCCTGTGCTTATGAAGCTGTAACTTAACACTGCTGCTAAAAATAAGAGGGCGAACCCTAGCCTCATAAAGTCTAATCTACTACCTTTCATAGCTTCCTTTTCTATCTTTCTGACGGTTTGTATTTCCACTGATATCCCTTTAATTTTGAGTTTTTATACCACGATTATATCCATATAATTCTTAAAAGAATTATAATCTTTTCATACTAATAATTATTTGGTTATATTATATAGTGTTTAGTATTTTTTTCTTATTTAATTTGGTATTAGATTGTGGATGTAAAAAATGCCTTGATATGGATTTTTTCATATCAAGTCAAGGCTTAAAAATTAGATTTTTTTCATATTGTCTAAAAGTACAGGAACAAATAAAAGTGATACCAAAATCCCAGCACTAGTTCCAAAAATCAGTGAAGCTCCAAGACCGCTAAAGATCGGGTCAGTTACTAGCATGAGTGAGGCTAATACAACGGTTCCAGCGGTTAGAAATATGGGTTTTGCCCTTGTGGCAGTGGCTATGGCAATAGCTCTTCTTTTTTCCACATTTCGCTCATACATGAGAAGTTTTGCAAAGTCCACTAAAAGCATGGAATTACGTGAGCTAATACCCATCAAAACGATAAAGCCTATGAGAGAAGTTGCTGTTAGAAAGAAAGTATTTGGCGTAAAAATATCGATAAACCAATGCCCTAAAATTACCCCAAAAAGTGAAAGAAAGCTAGCACTCAAAATCGCTCCGCCAATGGCAAAACTTTTATAATACATTACCAACAAAAAGAAAATCAAAACCAAAGCTGTGATAAAAGCAATGCCCAAATCCCTAAAGGTATCTAAACTTACTTTCATTTCCCCATCCCATTTAAGGGTGTAAATATTTCCTTTTTTATCCTTGATCTTATAATCAAAAAGTCCAGCGCTACTTATCTCATACTTGTCTTTTAATGTTTCTTTTATCGAAGCTCTTGCATCTAGCAAAGGGTAAACTTGCGAAACCATATCAGTTTCGGCTATGACATTTATGTATTGATGGAGATTTTTTGTCATGATGGTTGGGTTTGAGTTGGTTTTTTTGATTTCAACAAGTTCGCTTAAAGGTATCATGAGCCCCTTTGTGTTCATAAGTTTTAGTGATGAGAGTTTATTTTTTAAAGCAGAAACTGAACTTTCATCTAGGGATTTTGTTTGTTCGTTTAGCCTTACAAAAAGTCCGATTTGTTCTGGAAAATTTGGGCTATTTTTTGCCGCAACCACGCTCCCCTCAAAGGCTAGGTATAATATCTCATTGACTTGTTTTATACTAAGGGCTGAGCGTAAAATTTTCTCCTTATCCACGCTTAGTTTATAGGTTTTATAAATATCATCACTCATCACATCCACATCCACAAGCCCATCTGTTTTTTCTAATATATTTGCAATTTCATGGGAAAGTTCTCGCAATCCTTGGGTATTTTCCCCATAAAGTTCCACAACTAAAGATGCTAAAGTTGGAGGGCCTGCGGGTTGTTGGATGAGCTTTATGACACTATTTGTTTTTTTTGGTTCGCATTTGGATAGGATATTTGGGCGAATTCGGCTTGCCATCTCAAAAGTGCTTTCATCTCTATCTTTTTTTGAATTGAGATTTACGACTATCTCGGCAAGATTTTTTGAATTTTTAAAATAACTTCCTTTGACCAATCCTGCATAATCAAGCGGAGCCCCACCGCCTAAAAAAAGTTCCATATTTATAATATTTTTTTCTTTTTTAAGTTCATTTATCACGCAATCACTCAAAGCCTTGGTTTTAGAAATGGCACTTCCTGTGGGTGTATCGATGTAGATAGAAAAGGTATTTGCACTTTTATCTGGGAGCATTTTTGCCAAGACTATCTCAAAGGGTAAAAGCAAAAGAGATGCAAAAAATATGCCTAAAGTTGCCAAAATCATGAGCATTTTCTTTGCTCTTGAACTTAGTAAATTGTAAATAAAGTTTTCAAATTTCTCAATCATCTCTTAACCCCCTTACTTTATATTCTTTTGGTTTTTTCATCAATTTTCTTGCCATAAATGGAGCAAATATATAAGCTACAAAAAGCGAAGCGAGTAGGGCAACTGGAACGTTGTAAGGGATTGGTTTCATAAACTGCCCCATCATTTGCCCAACAAAGGCCATGGGTATCATGGTCAAGATGATGGCGATAGTTGCAAAGTTGGTTGCCGGTCCTATCTCATCGGTTGCTTGGAGTATGACTTCATCTTTTGGTAAATCTTTTGTATTTATATCATGCATATGGCGGTGGATATTTTCCACAACGATTATGGCCGCATCCACTAGCATTCCAAGGCTAACCATGAGGGCAAAAAGGGTTATTCTGTTTATGGTTTGCCCCGTTAGATAATCCACAAAAAGCGTTATAGCAAAGATGGCAGGAACGGTAAAGCCAACTATCAAACTTTCCCTCCATCCCAAAACGAAAACCAACAAACCAACAACTATAACCATAGAAATCAGAAGGTTGCTTACTAGATCATTTACGCTTTCATTTGCCCTTTGCCCGTAATTTCTAGTAACTATGTAGCCTATACCCTTTTGATTTAACTCCTCTTTATAGCTTTCTAATTTTTCTATGACATCTTTGGCTATAAAAACAGCATTTGTACCCTTTAGTTTTGAGACTTCAAGGGTGATTTGACGTTTTTGTTTTTGGTATTTTCCATTCTTTTTAAAATCTATATAAGCATTTCTAAAATCCTGCACATTTTCCCCTAAACTAACCTTTGCAACATCCTTTAGATAAACAGGAGAACCCCTGTGGTTTGCTATGATGATGTTTTCTATATCCTCTATGCTCTCGATTGCATTTTGGATGCCAAAAACCACTAGCCTTCCATCTTTGCTTAGGGTATCAACATTTGGAACATTGGTTGCTAGGGATTTTAAGCTAGATGCTATCTGTCCTAGAGAAATTCGAAATCCCGTTAATTTATACATATCAACGTCTATATTGTACTGCTCTTTATGTTCGCCTTTAAGGGAAGTTTTTGAAACATTTTCTATACTTGCTATGGATTGTTGAATGGAGCGAACTTCTTTGAAAAGTCCTGTAAAGGAGGTTTTTGAGCCGTCTTTTTGGTAAAAGGCTATGTTTACTATGGGTATATCTATATCTATATCAAAGGGTTTAACCAAGGGTTGATATGCTCCCTTTGGCAAAAGGTTCATGTTTTGCATGACCTTATCGTAAAGCTTTAGGTTTGAACTTTCTTTTTCTTCGCCTATGAGATAAGATACATTTACTATGCCAACTCCGTTACTTGCTATGCCATAGACGTATTCTACCCCTTTTATTTCTTTTATTTTTCTCTCAAGTGGTTTTACGATGACTTCGTTTATCTCCTTTGGTGTGTTTCCTGGCATGGCAACTATGATGGAGCCTCCACTAACTTCCATTTGCGGGTCTTCTTCTCTTGGGGTAAATTGTAGTGCAAAAACTCCAATCAAAAGCAATATAACACCAAAAAGTGGGGTTAGGGGATTATCAAAAAAACTTAAAGCAATTTTTCCTGCTATATCTTTTGGTTTAAATTTCATTTCTCAACACTCACTAGGGCATACATGCCTGGATAAATTGTAAATCCCTTATAGTCAAAGGAAATTTTTATAGAAAAAGTATGTGCCATGGGGTTTGAACTTGGGATGATGGCACTAACCTTTCCTTTTGCTTGTAAATCTATGGAAGGAACCCTTACTTTTACCCCTGTTCCGATTTTTACATCCTTTAGATTACTTTCACTTATCTCAGTTAGGATTTTTAGATCTGATAAGTCTGAGAGCACAATGGCTGGATTTCCTGGCAATGCCATTTCCCCTGCTTTTATATTTACATTAACCACTACACCATCATTTGGAGCTTTTATCTGGAGGTATTTGTAATTATCATTTACTTCATTTAGTTTAGCCCTTGCTTGCTGAACCTGACTTTTTGCGATTTTTATCATGGCTTTTAAGTTTTTTACGCTTAGTTCAAGGTTTTCCACGTCAAATTTTGAAACCATATCCTTACTTAGTAATCTTTTGTGTCTTTGAAGATTTAGCCTTGCGTTTTGGTATTGGTTTTCATTCATTTGGTAGCTAAGCATAGCTTGGGAGATGGCAAGTTCGGCCTGGGTTTTGGCACTATCGATGTCTTTTGAGTCGATTGAATACAAAAGCTCTCCCTTTTTAACCATATCGCCCTCACTTACTCTAACTTCTTTTATAAATCCCATGTAGCGACTTGTCATATTTTTTCTGTTATCCGAGATAACCGTTCCTGCTAATTCTAGGGTATTAGCAAGCAAGCTTGAGCCCAAAAGTGCTAAGATTAGTAAAATCTTTTTCATTCATCATCTCCTTCGATTAATGCTTTTAGGGCAAAAATCTTGTCGTATTTTTTGTTTTGTAATTCTTTGAGTTTTAAAACCAATTCAATCTCTTTGGATTGCTTTATAAGCACGTCATTGATAGAAACCAAGCTTTCCTTATATCGTCCTAGGTAATTTTTGTAAATATCCCTTGCTAGATCCAATTCCGCATCCATACTTAAAATGTCAAAATCTAGCTTTTTTATTTGGGTATTTAGTTTAGAGATTTTCAGCCACAAATCGCTTTTTGCTAAAGCTATCTGCTCCCTTGCTTTTAGGTTTGCAATTTTAGCTTTTTCGTAGTTATAAACATCTCCACCACCATTAAAGAGGTTCCACTCTAGTCCAATTCCTATGCCATAGGCATCATGTTTTTTAAAATGTTTTAAAAATTTCTCATCACTACTGCCGTATTCTGCCATGAAACCCACATTTGGTAAGAAATTTGCCTTACTCATTTTTAGCCCTGCTTCGGAGAGTTTTAGGGCTTCTTTAGCTTTTTTAAAATCAGATATATTTTCCACATCGGTTTTTTTAATAGGTCTTGCCTTTGGGATGTAGTTGCTCTTTGTGTTTATGGATCTCACTTCCCCGTTTAGTAAAAAGGATAAAAATTCTAAACTTAATTTTTTGTTTTCTAAAGATTGGTTTATCATGCGTAAAATATCTGCTTTTTTTGCCTTGATTTCTAAAACATCTATCTTTTTTGCATAACCTTCTTTGAGCATATTTTTTGTCATATTTTCAAGTTTATTGATGTTTGAGGCTATAATTTTAAGGTTTTTTAGAAAACTTTCAATCAAAATAATATCCGCAAAACTTTTCTTAGTCTGACGAATTTTTTCTTTAGTAATTTGACTTTTTTCTAAGGATGCAATTTTTAGCATGGAAGCTTGAATTTTTTTATAATTTGTTATTTTTCCCCCTGTGTAAATTGGTAAAGTAAATTTAAATTTGCTTTGATGATAATTTCTAGTTTTTGGATAATTTAAATCCTCTGGTTCTATATCTAGAAGATTTGGATTTTGTTGATTTTGCAAAAAAGATGCAAAGCCAAAATTTCTAAAACTAGCCTCTCTGTTTGAAAGGGCAAAACCAAAAACATTTCCCCCATCATTTGAACGCATGAAATTTTGAGTAAAATCGAGTTTTCCAAAGTGTTTAGACTTGGCATATTTTAACTCTTGCATCTTAATTTGTTCATTTAAATTTGCAATGCTAATTTCTATATTTTGCCTTTTAACTAGTTTTATCGCTTCATTTAGATCTAAATTTTCATAAACCCTAGCCTGTAAGTTAAAGGGAAGCATAAACCCCACTAATAATAAAAATCTTTTCAAATAAATCTCCTAAATTTTATTATTCCATTATAGCAAAAAAATATAAATTTTTTCAAAATTCCAAAAAAGTTAAATGGGCTAGCTGCGGGATTTTATAAGATTTTAAAATAAAAACTGACGAAAAAAAGATATTTTTTACATTATAAGTTATTTTTATAATAAACCTATGAAATATATACAAAAATTTTAAAATATATTATAATAGGCAAAAAAGGTTTAAAATGAAACTTGGGGTGTCATCTTGTCTTTTGGGTATTAAATGTAGGTATGATGGAGGTCATTGTAGGGATAAATTTATCATTGATATGCTTGGGAAATACTTTGAATTTTCTGCTTTTTGTCCTGAGAAGATTATATTTTCAACCCCTAGAGAAGCTATATCTTTTATCCAAAACAAATTCTTTTCGCTCATCCATAAAGGCTTATAAATGAGGCAAATTTTATGGTTTAGGAGAGATTTAAGGATAAGGGATAATGCTATTTTATCCCATGCTCGGGGTGAGATTTTGCCTATTTTTATATTTGATGAGCATATCTTATCTTCCCTGCCAAAAGATGATAAACGGATAAGCTTTATTTATGATTCTGTTTTGGGATTAAAAAAACAGCTTCAAAAAATAGGCTTGGATTTGGCTATATTTTATGGAAAACCCTTTGAAATATTTAATTCATTAAAAGATGATTTTGATGAGGTTTTATGTTCGGTTGATTTTGATGATTATGCCAAAAAAAGAGATAAGCAAGTAAGTGAGATTTTACCCCTTAGAAGATATCTTGATAGCTTTATCCTAAACCCAGGGGAGCATCTAAAAAATGACCAAACACCCTACAAAGTTTTTACACCCTTTTATAATTCTTTGGATGTTTTGCTCTCTTCAAGTAAGATTGCGGAATATCAAAGAAATAAAAAGCTAAGATTGGCTAAGTTTGATTATGGTAAAGTTCCCAATCTAGATCTAATGGGCTTTGAAAAACAAAGCCTGCCAAATTTTTGCAGTGAACCTTTAGATAGACTTTTGGAAAACTTTGCTCAAAAGATAAAAAGGTATAAAAAAGATAGGGATTATTTTTACAAAGATGCCACTTCAAAATTGTCCATTCATTTGAGATTTGGGCTTATATCTCCTAAACAAATTTTTAATTATTATAAAAAAATTATAGGAAGTGATTTTTTCATAAGGGAGCTTTTTTGGAGGGAATTTTACAATTACATCCTTTTCCACAACCCTAAAAGTGAATTTGAAAATTTTAAT
>PDWI01000173.1_pt1 | contig 95590 bp, 82 predicted proteins | sample 1430891 | NCBI WGS metagenome assembly PDWI01 (sample SAMN01162508, study PRJNA174530) | Oral metagenome, whole genome shotgun sequencing project. | biome: Marine environment; feature: Marine mammal; material: Swab sample of the gingival sulcus; isolation source: swab sample of gingival sulcus... | reverse complement strand
CTTCCAAACCTAAGGCTATCGTAAATATGTCTAGCGAATTTTTCATATACAAAATTAACTATTTTTTTTCTTACCCACTATATTATGCATAGAACCAATTTTTTTGACAAAGTTTGGGTGAATAGAAGCAGAGACGTTACAGTTTTCAGCTTGGTTAAGCAGAACTGCAACGTCTCTGAAGTTTAAAATTTTGATTTTCAATTGTAAATGTGTTCTATTTTTTGCCTTTCTTTTTATTAGGCTCTTTGAACTCCAACTTATAATAATCTTCGCCTTTCTCTTCTAATACTTGTCGTTTGAACCATTCAGGATAGTATGAAGAAGCAGGGTGACGGCCGTTATCTTTTTTCACATCATTGATATAACCATCGTTATATTTCATCACCATAAATTTCCATAGTTCTCTCCAACGATTCACAGTCATTTCTGCTTGAGTCGTGGAATAGTTATGCAGATAATCTATTGCTAATTGTGGGTCTTGTTTGTATAGCTCTTTGGCGGTTTTTTCAACCATAGGTTGCATTTTCGCAAATCCGTTTTCTAATTCACTTTGTACTTCTTGAATATCTTTGATTGCATATTCATATTTAGTATAAGCAAGATTGGATACTAAGTTGAATACCCACCATCCTGATTCAAGAGAAAAATCATCAATTCCGTGTCCGGTGAAACAGTTTGGAGATTTTTTCAAACAGTTGTACATTGGGATATATACATTTGAATAATTATCGTCCACGCCGTACCAGAATACTCCACCGATTTCGTTAGGAAGATATGAACGCATTTGAGCCACAAAAGCAAAGCAAGTTTGTTGAGTGGATACAGGACGACCCCAGCCGTATTTAGTTACAGTATCTCCTTCAACTCCCCAAACCAAACCTTTCCAACGGTAAGGGCAACCGTAAGGACCAGCCGCAATGCCTTTTGTCATATCCCACTCAGTACCTTCAAAGTGGTCTCTCATTAATGAAATTGCATCTTGAACAGTCAATTTTTTGTCGGGTTTAATCCATAATGGATATGGTTCAGCACCTTTTACTGCTCTCCAATAATCAGTATTTAATTCCAAAGAAGGGGCTGCACGGTCGAAGATACTCCAAACACGTCCTTCGCAATATAAAGCACCGCCCGGGTCTAACGGGTTATAAGCGTCCATGAAGCTAAATTCTCCGTCTTCTTTTTTGTTGTAGTATCCCATCTTTTCTGCAAATGTGATTACGTCAGGGGAATACATACAATTTTCAGGGTCATCAAGAGGGAAGGTTGTTATTCTTGATTGATTGGCGTGAGCTGCAATCATACCATCAGGAACTCTGCGAGCTACCCAAACCGCACCTTTTTCCTCCATACCTTTACTTATAATTTCAAAGAACCATACTTCGTTAGGGTCGCAGATAGAGAAAGATTCGCCACTTGAATAGTAGCCATAAGTTTGTACTAAGTTATCAATAATTTTGATTGCTTCACGAGCTGTTTTCGCACGTGTCAAAGTTACACGTATCAGCGAGCCATAATCCATTATACCAGTTGTATCATGTAATTCTTTACGACCACCGAAAGTAGTTTCGCCGATCGAAACTTGGTATTCGTTCATGTGGCTTACGACTCTGTAAGTCTCAGGAATCTGTGGAATTTCCCCTAAATATTTACCGCTGTCCCAATCGTAGATTTTTAACATTGCTCCTTCTTCCCAAGTAGCGTGCGGAATATATACTAATTCCTCAAAAAATCCGCCAGCGTCAGCGTTATATGTTACCATCGTTGAACCATCTGCCGAGGCTCCTTTTGTTACCATAAGATTGGTACAAGCATCAGCCGTAACATAGCTTAGGAAGGCTAAAGCAACCATAATCGCAATAATGTTAAGTTTTTTCATAAATCCTAATATACAAAATGAACAAAATATAAACTGCTAATTTACGTTTTTTTACGGATACAGCATGAAAAAATTTTTTATTTTTCGGTGATAATTTACGGAGACAAAGAAACTAAATTAATTGAATTTCTTATAATGGGTAATTAATAATTCCATTCTAAACTGCCACTTGTGGATATATAGATTCTCCTGATATGTTGCAATTGGCAACAGAGCTAATGAGTATTGGATTTGAGGTACTATAGCAATATAATCCGTAATATTGAAACTAAAGCCTGTCATTATATCCCAGTATGCAGGAATAGAAATATCCGGGTATTCAGAATTTTGAATATTTTTTTTATACGGGTTGGTTGCCAATCCATTTTTATAATCTTTCATAAAAACTCTCACTACTTGCCCATCGGATAGAACTGTTGTTTTTGTCATTAGTTCCATATCATGAATGAATTTAGATGTTAACGGTACGCCTAGGCTTATTCCGGTTTTGAGAAAGAAGCGTTCTCCGAATCTTAATCCCGCAAATGCGTTTGCATTAAGGGTATTAAATCCCAAATCGCTATTATGCTTATAGGTTAAATTGACTAATTCATTATCATAATCTTCTAACATTTCAGACTGTATTTTTCTGTAAGAAGAACTGACGGAGAGATAATCATAAAACAATCCACCTCCGAAAAAGAAATTTTCCGAAAGGTAGTAGTAATATTCTGAACCTAATGTAAAGCTTGTGTTTACACCTCCGTTGAATCTACAGGAACTGCAATCTGCAAAATAGTCATTATTGGTGACACTCTGCCCAAACCCTCCGTAAACCGCTATATCTCCCTGACGATATTCGCTATGAAGTTCAATGCTAGTATTCCTTGATTGTCCGAAATTAGATGTTGTCGACAAAAATAAAATGATAACAATACAACTTATAAAGTTAGTTGAGTGCAATATTTTTTTATGATTATTCGTTAATATTTTCATATTCATTCATATTTTTTTGAGTGTCATGGACTATGCCAATAAATTTCAAACAGGTAGTAACCCGAAAGATAGTTACTCGACGAATAACATCAGATATATTGCTGCTACAATTCTAAATCGTTTTGACAGAAGCGATTCTTATATCGATAAAATGTTAGGTCATGTTTTTGCAACACATGATATTGAACCGATTGACAGAGGATTATTGACGGAAATCGTGAACGGAGTAATCCGATGGCGCTTGAAACTTGACTATGTACTAATCGGTTTTTATAGAGGAGATTACCAAAAATGCCTAAACGTTGTTAAAAATGCAATGAGAATTGGCCTCTATCAAATCCTTTACATGGATAAGGTTCCAGAATATGCTGCTGTAAGCGAGTCTGTAGAGATTGTAAAACGGATACAGGGTGAGAAAACCGCAGGTATTGTCAATGGAGTTCTCAGAAATATTATGAGAAATCGTGATGAGATTCACTATCCTCCCCGTGGTGGAAAAGATTTTTATTATGCTCTTGGTATCGAACATTCTCATCCTAAATGGATGTCTAAACGTTTCTGTTCTATCTTGGGTGATAATGATGGGGAAGAATTTATGCGAATAAATAATCTACGTCCTTATATGCCTCTGCGAATAAATAAACTAAATTCTGGAATGGGCGAGATAACAGCACTTTTTGCGGAGCATGATGTAGAATTCCGTTCTATTCCGTTTAATGATTCTGCATTAGTTCTTGATAGTCCAAAATGGGATATGAGACAAAGTGAGATTTTCAAAGAGGGGAAGATTACTATTCAAGATCCGGCAGCAGGAATGGCGTGTCGTTTAGCCAATCCGAAAAGAGGAGATAATGTGATTGACATCTGTGCAGCTCCAGGAGGAAAATCGTTTTACTTGGCAGAATTAATGAAAAATGAAGGACATATCAAGGCCTTAGATTTGCATCCGCATAAACTCCAACTGATTGAAGATGGGGCAAAAAGAATGAAAATTGATATAATCGAGATCGAAGAAAATGATGCTAAAATCATGGAAACCGAAGAAAAATATGATTTGTTATTTGCAGATTTGCCATGCACGGGTTTCGGAACAATTCGTAAAAAACCTGACATCAAGTGGAAACGTGAACATAGAGACATTGAAGAATTAGCCGCATACCAACGTGATGTAATAAAAAATGCAATTAAATTTATCAAACCGGGGGGAGTGCTTCTGTATTCAACCTGTACTATCGACCCTATTGAAAATGAAAATAATATCGAATGGATTTTGAAAGAGTTTCCTGAATTTGAATTAGACAGGGCGGAGAAATATCTACCGGATTCTATTTGCCAAGATGGATTCATGAAAATTTTACCTCATAAGCACGGAACTGACGGGGCGTTTGCAGCAAGGTTGGTTCGTAAGAAATAAAGGATAGATTAAAGGATTCAAGAGAATGGCAAAGAGGCTTCGTACTAATTGAGACAATAATGAACCAAATAAATATTAAAGATATAGATAAAAAAGAATTACAAAATTATTTTGAGAAATCAGGGCAACCGAAATTTCGATTTAAGCAGTTTACAGATGCGGTATTCAAGCAAAAGAAAATTGATTGGGATTCGATAACGACTTTACCTAAGAATTTCAAAAGTGAAATGGCTGAGAAATATTCGCTTAATTCCTTACAATTAGAAGACCAACAAGTTTCTTTTGACGGTTCAACGAAACTGCTTTTTTCTACCCGTTGGGGTGGTAAAATTGAAACTGTTTATATGCCACAGGAAAATGCGAGTAATCCCCGAAAGACGCTCTGTATTTCGACTATGACAGGTTGTCCGGTTGGCTGTATTTTCTGTGAAACGGGAGGTTTAACGGGCTATAAAAATTTAACTGTTTCCGAGATTATCGATCAGGTCTTCAATACTGAAAAGATATTAGGATTTGATATGACCAATATTGTAATAATGGGAATGGGAGAACCGCTTTTGAATTTTGATAATACGCTCAAGGCAATTGCTATTTTCTGCGATCCAGAATATAAACATTTCTCAAAGCGGAAAATTACACTTTCTACTGTCGGAGTAAAGGGTACAATCCGACGATTAGCCGATTCTGAATATCCTGTCAAACTCGCAATCTCACTTCATGCTACGACAAATAAAACACGAGATGAATTAATCCCCGTAAATAAATCATTCAAAATCAGGGACATTTTGAGTGATGCAGAATACTACTATCGCAAATCAAAAATTCCAATCAGCTATGAATATATTTGCTTTAAAGATATAAACGACACCGATGAAGATGTTAATAGAATGTTGAAAATTGGAAGAAGAGTACCATCGAAATTTAACTTTATACCAATGAACAGCATCGAAAATGATATTTTTTGTAGGAAAAAACAGATTTTTTTTTCTGGAGAACAAAAAGTTTTCAATATTGTTGAAAGGTTAAAGAAAGAGGGGATTCATGCCACTATACGCAGGTCTTACGGCTCTGACATAGCTGCGGCATGTGGACAATTGGCGGCAAAATTGAGAAAATAAGCCAATTATGAACAAAAATTAATTTGGAATTACTTGTTTTATTAAAAAAGAGTTCTTATATTTGTACTGGAAACATTTGTAGTTTTTTAACAAGTTGTTTTCAGATTTTTATACAGCATGAAGTAAGGAAATAAGCAAAAGTATTGGAGAATAGCAGAGTTAGAGGACTGCTAACGTTTTTCGGGTATGGTGCTTGTTTCACAAAATAGTGAAAAACTAAAAAATTTTCGTGGGGGAAATATTTTCAGTTTATCAAATATCGTTAGACGACTAAAGTTATCTAAACTTAATAAGTCATCATTACTGCTTGTATTAGCAGTAGTTATGATGGTTTTCGGTGTGCTCGTTTATTTAGCCGATGACTGGAAAAATGATCAACCAATCAGCACTTTAAATATTCGTGGTCTAACATACCTCCCCGAGGCTGAAATTCAAGCAATTATCAAGCCACTTATTGCGGGTTGTGCTGATAATGATATACTTTTGTTGAAAAAGTTTGAAAAAGCGGTTGAAAAGAATCCTTATGTTTATAAAGCAAACTTTTCACGTGAAAAGGCTTGTAGTCTTGAGGTTGATATTCAAGAGCGAATCCCGATTGCTTATTATCAGCATCGAGACGGCTCGATTTCATATTTGGATAAAAAGGGCAAGATTATTCCGTTTCGCCATTTGAACGGCTATACAGATTTGCCGGTTTTTATGTCCACTGCACGCAAAATTGATAAAGATTCTGTTATTGCCAAATACGCATCGAAGATTATCAATACAGCAAACCACGAAGAATATAGTAGCTTTAATTACAAAATTTCCGAAATTGTTTATACCGATAAAGATAGTTCTTTTTATTTCAGGAGTATATCTAATAAAAAGAAAATTCTCTTTGGCAGAGCGATTTTGATTAATCAGAAATTAAATACTTTAGATAAATATTTTAAATCAGAACTATACAAGGCTATCTTGAATGAGCCTTATCTCGTTGATATCCGGTGGAAAGACGAGGTGGTGCTTTCTCATCTTAGGTAATAATAAGGGGAAATAGATAATGGACGAAGTTAAACAAGAAAGACTATTTGACGAAATGCAGAACGGTTATCAAAAAATAACTGTTGGCTTGGATATCGGTACAACTAAGATTGTAGCGATTATCGGTGGTGTTGAAGCTGCTGATAAACCAATGAAAATCCTTGGCATAGGCACTTCTGTCAGCGAAGGCTTGAACCGAGGAGTAGTAACACACATCAACAAAACTGTTGCAACTATCAAGGATGCTATCCAAAAAGCCGAAAAACAAGCCGGTCTTTTGGTAAAAGAAGTGGTATGCGGTATCGCTGGTGACCATATTCGTTCAGTTGTTAATAATGGTGTAGTAACAATTTCAAATCCGAATAACGAAATTAAACGGGAAGATATTGCAAGAGTCCTATTGGATGCGAAAAATATGGCTATGACTTCTGACAGACAAATCCTGCACATCTTGCCGCAAGCTTATGTGATTGATGGGCAAGACGGGATAAATGACCCAAAAGGTATGTGTGGTGTGCGTCTTGAAGCAAAATGTCAGGTTATTACTGGATTGAGAACGGCGATCCAAAATATCGCTCAGTGTGTAAACAAAGCCGGATACAAGGTAAAAGATATTGTTTTGGAACCTTTGGCAAGCTCTGCTTCAGTACTCTCTGAAGATGAAAAAGAAGTTGGAGTTGCATTGATTGATATCGGCGGTGGGACTACGGATGTTGCGATATTCCATAACAGCGTAATGAAATTTACTTCTGTTATCGGTATTGCCGGAAAACAGGTTACTAATGATATTTCAAAATTATTAGGTATCGTATCAAGAGAAGCAGAAAGAATTAAACGTGAGTATGGTTGCTGTTTCAAAGATGCTATACGCGAAGATGAAAAATTCCAAATTCCAGGTATTGGTGGTGTGCAGCCTCGTGAAATCCGTCGTTCAGAATTAGCGGAAATTATGAGTGATAGAATGCGTGAAATATTCGAAATGGCAGGTACTGAAATTATCAATTCAGGTCTTGCCGAATACCTCAGAGCAGGTATCGTTATCACAGGCGGAACTACTCTTATCGAAGGAAGTGAAATGCTTGCCGCAGAAATCTTCGGTATTCCGGTTCGATTGGGCAACCCTTCATCATTACATTATGAAGGATTAATCCAGACAATAGAAAGTCCTGTTTATTCAACAGCTATGGGCTTGACATTAAATGGAGTGAATAATACACTACTTCCAGAACAAAGAGTTAATCTCAGTAATGATATTGCAGAAGAAATAGTCGATGAAGAGAAAAAAGCGTCAGGAATGTTAAGTGGCAAATATAAAAACAGACCCAAAACAGATGACCCAAATAAAAAAGGACTCATCGACAGAGTTACAAATATTTTAGAAAATTTATAATTTTTCATATATATAGGATTAGTTTTATGGAAAGCATAAAGAGTACAGATTTTTCTATCAGAATGAATGAGTTAGAAATTGGTAAGGCTCGTATAAAAGTAATCGGTGTTGGTGGCGGGGGGAATAATGCCATTGATACCATGATTGCTTCAGGCATGAAAAATGTCGGTTTTATTGCAGCCAATACCGATACACAAGTATTAGATGACAACTTAGCTGAAACCAAATTAACGTTGGGAGCAGGAACAACGGCTGGGCTTGGTGCTGGAGCTAACCCACGCGTTGGATATAAGGCTGCCGAAGAAAGCCGTGAACAAATCAAAGAAGTTCTTCAAGATACAGATATGCTCTTTATCACAGCTGGAATGGGCGGTGGTACAGGTACAGGAGCATCTCCAATTATCGCAAATATCGCTCGTGATATGGGAATATTAACAGTCGCAGTTGTTACTACGCCTTTCAAATGGGAAGAGTTAAGAAGAGCTCAAGTTGCCAGAATGGGGATTCAAAAATTAAGTAAAATCGTAGATTCCTTGATTGTAATTCCTAACGATAAATTATTAGACCAATTAGAAAACGAACCTACTTTCAGCGAAGCAATGAAATTGGTTGATGAAGTACTGTATAACGCAACTCGCGGTATTACTGATATTATCTTTGACCGATCATTTATCAATACTGACTTTGCTGACGTAAAAGCAGTAATGCAACAGTCTGGTAAAGCCCTTATGGGTATCGGCAGTGCTGCTGGTGAAAACCGTGCAGAAGAAGCAGCATTGAATGCTTTAAACTCTCCTTTCTTGAATGATGTAACAATCGAAGGAGCAAAAGGTTTATTGGTGAAAATTGCTGCCAATGATTTGAAAATGGATGATGTAAATAGAGCAATGTCTACTATTCGTACAGTAACAGGTCATTCTGTAGAAATTGAAGATTTCGATTTTGAGGACTTTGATGATGACGCTAACTACGATTTAGATTTCGATGATTTCGATGAGATTGAAGGACCAAATGTGATTTTTGGGGCAAGTCAAAATGGTGTAACCGAAGGAAAATTGCAAGTAACAATAATTGCTACTGGTATCTCAAGAGCAAGAAATCAACAAAATAAAAAAGGTATGCTTGTAAATCCAATAACTGAAGATAAACCAATCGCAGAAACTCAAGGAAAGACAGAAGTGGTTTCCGTTGAGCCGGAACTGGTTGTAGAAGAAGTTGCGAAGGTTGAAGAAGTAGAAACTCAAGCAAATTCTCAAGAATATGTTGTAGCTCCAAGCAACCCGTTTAAACGAGTTATCAATATGCAGAATTTTAATGTGCCTCGTGGTACTGATGCTCTTGCATCTTTCGATGCTCCTGCTTCTTCCCGCCGTAATGGTATGATTAAAAAAGGTATGCTATCAAACAATTAGAATTTTATAAAAAATTATGATTGCTCCGTGAGTAGGGTAAAAGTAAAGCCGATGTACTTCATCGGCTTTTTTGTTAATTTTAATAATTGTAAAGAATTACAATATTATTGTCTTAATTCTGAATATATCCCTATCCTTCAAATTTTGAAATATCAATGATAGCTTCTGTTTTACATTTTGAAATATCCACAGTAGATATATCTAATTTATCATAATCTACAATAGCTCTATTGTGCCCCATTTCAACCCCAATAGCTTTACGAGTACAAGCAGAACAGCCTATACATGCAGCAGCACATTGACTTTTAGAGCGTTTAGTGTCGTCTTCGTTTTTACATAGAACGAATAATTTGTGTGATTCAGGATGCATTTCGATAATATTTTTAGGACATGCTTTAACGCAAGCCATACAACCAGTACACAGTTCTCTAACAACTTTTGGAAGCCCGTCTTCGCCCATGAACATAGCTCCGAAGTTACAGGCATCGACACACTCGCCACCACCTAAACAGCCATAGTTACAAGATTTAGGACCTCCATTAACTAAGTCCATAGTGCTACAAGTCATTGGCCCTCTATAATCAACTGGTTTGTTATAAGCATTTGTGCGTGTACCTTGGCACATTACCACTGGATACATTTTTTCAGTAGCATCAGCAGTGATACCCATCAATTTCCCGACTTCCTTTGCACAATCGTCACCGCCAACAGGACAGCCATTTACGGGAGAGTTACCCTCAACTACCGATTCAGCAAAAGCATAGCAACCGGCACAACCGCAAGCTCCACAGTTTGCACCTGGAAGAACCTCATTGATCTCGCCAATTAGAGGATTCTCTTCAACGCTCAGAAACTTGTCTGCCAATGCTAAAAATGCTGCGAACAACAGTCCCAGACCACCCATTGTAATTAAAGCATATAACATTCTTTCACCCTATATTTTAATCAATTTCCAATTTCAATTACATCTTAGGATAAGAATTTATCAAAAATGTAACAACAAGAAAGTTCAAATTTAATGAATTTTTATATTACAGCAAAAAAAGAAGCTAATTTTTTATTTTTTTTATAAAAAAAACAGCCTCCTAAGAAGCTGTTATTATCTTTCTAAAACTAGTAAAATAATTATTGAATTGTAAGTTTTTTGAATGCGTCAGACTTAACAAATCCAGTGAAAGAGTGAGTTGTCATAGAAGGGAATTTTGTTGCTTTTCCTTCAAATTCAATCTTGCTTGAAGAGGAGCGTTTTATTGTACCTGATATTGCCATGAGCGTATTTTCAGATTCACTATTGTTTATTATATTTCCTGTTATTACTACTGTTGTCATTGAACCTTCGATAACACTTGTAGCACCATCAGCAGGAACACCTGAAATAAGTATCGAAATCTCATCACCTTCACTTACGGTTATAGGATCAGTAAACACGCCTCCCTCTCCTGGAAGCATACCTATTTCTTTTGTAGTACCACTTTTTACTTTTGTACCATCGATATATAGTTCATAAGTTGCAGTTTCTATATCAGAATCGCCCCCTGGTACACCAGGGCCTGAAGGAGTATTGTCATCATCACTACCGCAAGACATAAAAGCTATTGGCAAAATAATTGCCATAATCATTAATTTCCAATTTTTCATTTAAATTTACCTATTAATTATTGAATAAATATTTGGCATAATGCCTTAATTTTTATTTTATTATTTACTGTTTAATAGAAAGATACCAATTTTCTTTCAACGGGGTATAGTCTTTACCTATTATTTTTTATAAAAATTATTCTTTATTTTGCTTAGTTTCAAATTTTTCATATTTCTTGTTTAAGTCTTCTAACCTTTTTTCGAAAGCCTGCATTACTACTGCGAAAGCTGCCGCTTCTTCTTCGTTGAATTTTTCTTCGAATACTTTGGAATTTTCAATATAAGTAGCATATTCCATAGAGTGTGAAGCAAATACAGTTATTAATTTAGTTCCAGCAGTTGCTAATTTGATTTGTTCCATAGCTGAAAGTTCATCTTCCGGTTTGTCTGCATAAGGGAAAATCTCATCTAAAATATCTTCTAAGTCATCAGAAAAAGAGTTAAGAATTTTTTCACCTTCTTTGATATGAGCGACTACAGCTGCATTTCCTTCTAACTCAGCAGGGATTTCGATTGTTAAGTCAGGGAGTTTATCGCCAGCCTCAGGAGTATTTTTATCTCCTCCACAAGCAACGATAAATGCCATCATCGCGATAGCTAAAAGTGTTAATTTGGTTTTCATTACAAAAGTACCTCAATATAAAACATAAAAAAATATTTATTTCTTAGTTGATTCCATTAGTCTTATTTCTATTCTGTTATTAACTTTTCTGCCGACTTCGTTTTCATTTGATTTTATTGGCATCAATCCCCCCATACCTGAATTTAGAATTTGATTTTCCTTAACTCCGTGTGCAATCAAATAATATTTTGCATTATCAGATCGTTCATTAGATAACTTCAATTGAGTATCAAGGTCTTCTTTATTATCAGTATGGCCTTCGATAATTATTATGACATTAGAGTTTTTTCTCAAAAGCTCTGCTGACGAGTTTAAGAAATTTGTTAATTCTTTTGTTAGTTCGGTTGAACCAATTCCAACTTGAAAACGATACGGCTTTTCAAATTGGAATTTTGTTTTTGGGAATTCTGTTTTTGAAGTGCCTGCTACATCGGTAGAACATACATCTGTCCTTGCGGAAAGATTGAAATTTAACGCTAATAGGATTGATAGTACAGAAATAATATATTTCATAAATCACCTTTTCTAATAATATATTTCACAAATTACCTTTTCTATTTTTTGATAAACTCAACACGTCTGTTATTTGCTTTGCCTTCCGGGGTATCATTGTCAGAAATCGGTTTTTTATCTCCGTGTCCTTTTGATGTCAGACGTTCTGGAGAAATTCCCATTGATACCATTTGATTTACAACTGCTTTTGCACGCTGTTCTGAAAGTACTTGATTTTTTTCGGAATCTCCGTCAGAATCAGTATGCCCTTCAACGCTAAATTTCAGTTCCGGATCTTTTTTCATCAATTTCACAATTTTATTAATTGGGCCGATAGATTCTGGTTTTAATGTTGCTTTACCTGTATCGAATTTGATACCGTTGACAATTATTTTTCCTTCTGTTTTTACACGTTCGTAATATTTTACTCCGCCTTTTGCGATACGTACATTTTTCAAATACCAAATTTTTCCTTCTGTTTTATCTGCAAAATATGGATTGATAGTAAACCCCGATGGATTAGCTTCGTAATGTGGAATATTAATTAATCTCATATCGTCGAAATATGCTTTTAATTTTCCGTGAGTATATGCAATAGAAACATGAATCCATCTTGGCTCTTCTCTGGATAAATCGGCAGAATACTCAGAGCTGCTACTGCCTATGGATATGTAGTTGTATCCAACTGTCATTTCTGAGTTGTCGTTGGCTTTTTGATTTTTTTCGTCATAAAAGTTTACAAACATTCTATTCCCGTTTCCTGGTCTATAGATGTCATATTCGATAGTGAAAACGTCAGGCAAATAATCTTCTTTTCTGTTTTTCATATATGGAATAATTTTAGGATTACCATCAAAGAATGCTATTACCATTTCGCCGTTTACTTCAGCAATTTCGACTTGTCCACTTACCAAATCCCAACGCGATGGAAATTCGCCATTTTCTTCCATCATATCTGGTCCGTCTTCAAAAATAACTTCATCACCTGGAACAAAATCAAAGTTTGACCAATTCAAATTCATCTTTGGCGTTCCAGCGGTTGTGAAGCTCATTATGTCGTTAGGAATATATCCATTATCTCCGGCAGCAACAACTCTCCAATAGTATGTTGTCCCTGGCTCCAAATCCTCAACAGTGAACTCTTTTTTTACGGGGCCGCCTATCATGTGAGCAGCTATGTCATCTGTGGTATGCAGATAAAACTCATGTCCGTATTGGTCTATAGATGAGCCATCTACTTTCCAACCAAATTTCACAGGAATTTCTACGTCTGTCGCACCATCAGGCGGATAAACATCGTAGAATCCTTCAGGATTTTCATTTGCATTTGATGATTGGGATACTTTAAAGTCAATCCATGGAGACTCAATAGATTTTCCACCTTTTTTGGCAATTACCCGCCATTTTAAACCACTCAAATTTGAAACGGGGAAATCCTTGAAAGTAGTACTTGTCTTTCCTTTTTTCACTTTGACCTGCACCCAATCGGCAAAATTATCGCCATCAAGTTGCACTTCGTAGCTGTAATCAGATGAATTTGCAATTTTCCATTTGCAAGTAAATGGTATTGAAACTGTTTCATTGTGTTCCGGAGAGAGGTAAGTAAATTTTGATGAGCTTGTTGTGTTTTTTCTTTCTTCCCCATCATCGCCATTAAACGCATCATCCACACCTTCTTCAACTTTTTTATGAACTTGTTTTTCTACTTCCTGTTCCACTTTCTTTCTCAGATTCTTTAAAAATTGAGCTTCTGCATCGGAATTCAAGAAAAATAGAACTGCGAAAATGGCAATAAAATACCTCATCTAAGCATCTCCAATCAAAACTTTAAAATTCAATTCTCAAAATTAATAATTTTTGGTGATATAGACAAAATTATTAATGAAAATTCATAAAAATTGGGAGGATATTATTGTGAATTGCGAAGTCAAAGGGAGGAGAGTTCATGGATTTGCTCAGGGGACTTATACAGAGTGGTTATATTCAGATTACTAACATTACCAATTAAATACTTTGTTTTTTTTCTTTCAAGTTCCCTACAAAAAATCCGATAATACCGGTGTGTAGTTTTTCAATACTTTGCGAAATTAGCAAAAATTTCGTATTTTTGAATTTTGCTACTTGTTTCAGGGAGAAGGGTATGGATAAGACATTAGCTGTAGTTTTTAATACAGACCGAGTATATGTAGGTCTTTTCGAGCGTTCTATTAGGGGTGTTAAGGTTTTGGATATTAATTCGACAGCCGATCCGATTGATATTCAGGATATTGAGGGTGAGGTCTCACAAAACGCAATTTCTGAGCTTCAAGAAATTGTTGAAGATTTCGGCGAATTTGATCGTATTGCACTTTCTTTTCCATCAGATTTCGCGATGGCAGCACATATTCCTGGCAATGCAAATATTCCTCAGGGCGAACTTATACAAATGATTATCATGGAAATGAGGGTACTATTTCCTCACGCAAAAATTGATAATTTTGTCGTCAACTGCTACCCTGTAACACCTTCTAAAGATGGGCAAGAACAGCTTTTTATCACACTGATTGCAAGAGACGATGTCGAAAACTGCAAGAATATTTTTGCAAAATGGGATAAGCCGATTGAAAAAGTTGAGACAATTCAGCTATCAGCACATCAGGCAGTTTTATATAATTATCCTGAACAGATGAACGGCTCAATTGTAGTGGCTGGAATTCAAAATAATTTTATTGATTTCTTTGCGTTTCAATGGCATAATATTCATTACAGTAATCTTGTATATTTTTCTGATGAATCGGAAATTCCTGATATTATTTCCAAGGAAATAGCGATTATTAAAGAAAACCATTTGGATAAAATCGACTCAATTTATTACTACGGTGCAGATTTAGTTAAAGATGTAAATATGGCATGCTGGGAAGCAGCAATGATGGAGGGTATAGAATCCAAACGCTTGAATGCCTTCCGCATGACATACAATGGATTGAACCCCAGACAGCAGGATTACGCAACAAAAGTATTCCACCTATATGCTGGAGTAGTTGGGGCGGCCATGCCTGATAATCCAAACAAGGTACTTTTCTAATGCGAATAATAGGTGGAATTCATAAAGGTCGTCATCTGCCGGGCAAACTTCCGCATGGCATTCGTCCGACCCTCGATGCAGTTCGTGAAAGTCTATTCAATATCATCAGTAATTATTATGATATGGAGGATTTGATTTTAGCCGATATTTGTGCTGGAAGTGGAGCAATCGGAACCGAAGCTCTATCCCGTGGAGCAAAAAAAGTATTCTTCGTTGATAAATCACATCAGGCTTGTAATTATATTCAGAAAAATCTTGATTTACTAAAAGTTCCAAAATCCGATTATGAGATTCTACAAATTGATGCCCTTAAAGCACCGGTTGTAATTAAGGGAATGGCAGAAGAAATTGACTTTATTTTTACTGACCCGCCTTATGACTCTCCTTTTCTTAATTCTCTGATACAAGAGGTTTCCGAAATAAAAATTTTAGAAGAAGACGGGATTTTCGCAGTAGAAACAGGTAAGGATGAGGCAATAAGTATTCCCGAAACATTCTCCTGTTTTCGCGAAAGAAAGTATGGTGGGAGCAAGATTTTTTTCTTAGAATGGGCAGAATAATTGGCTAAAGTTCTTCAATTACGAAAAACGACAATCCTATAAAAATTTTATATTGATTTTTATATTGATTGTAGTATTACCAAATATAAAGTTATGCATATTTATACATAACCGAAGACACCTGCTAAAAGCAAGTGTCTTCTAAAATGAAAAACAATCTGGAAACTATTGTTTCTTAGTAAGGTAATCTTTCGATATAATGGGTATGTAGTAATTCGTGCGACTTATGCCCACAAGGTCCTTCTGTCAAAAATTCGTTATAAACAGCCATTACTTCGCTATTTTCGTGAGATTTACGTTTAGGAAGATTTCTATCTTCCTGATAAATCGCTTCCAAACGTTTCTTGCGAATGTCCTCGTTGGTCGGTATTGGTTGACCTCCCCCGCCGACACAACCAGCCGGACAAGCCATAACTTCGATAAAGTGCCAACCGTGTGGATTTCCATCAGCAACCATTGCCATAGCTTTATCAGCATTTACCAAGCCGTGAGCGATTGCTACTTTAAGTTCCGCCCCTTCTAAGAATTTCCAATCATCAACGCAACCTTCTATTTTGACGCTTGACTCTTTCAGTCCATCAATACCACGAACAGATGTTATTTCTAAGTTTTCGAAAGGAACTTCTCGACCTGTTACAATTTCATAAGCAGTACGCAATGCAGCTTCCATTACTCCTCCTGTTGCACCGAAGATAACCGCAGCACCAGTACCCTCACCCATAATTGAGTCATAGTGTTCTTCAGGTAATTTTTTAAAATCAATACCAGCTTGTTTAATCATTACTGCTAATTCACGAGTAGTCAACACGAAATCAACATCTTGGTATCCACTATCACGCATTTCTGGACGATTAGCTTCATATTTTTTCGCAGTGCAAGGCATAATTGAAACAGACACCATTTTCGCAGGATCTACTTTTTTCTTAGCAGCATAGTAAGTTTTTACTAAAGCACCAAACATCTGTTGTGGTGATTTACAAGTAGAAACATTACCCAACAACTGCGGATATTTATGCTCGATAAATTTAACCCAGCCTGGTGAACATGAAGTGGTCATCGGGAGTATGGCATCAGGGTTTTTATCAATCAAAGCACTCTTCAATCTCAAAAGAAGTTCTGTACCTTCTTCCATGATAGTTAAATCTGCACTAAAGTTAGTATCCAATACAGAATCGAAACCTAAGCGACGTAAAGCAGCGGATAATTTCCCTGTTACAATTTCGCCATTATTCATTCCTAAATCTTCTCCAAGACCCACACGCACAGCAGGAGCTGTCTGAACTACAACATGAGTTTCAGGGTCAGCAATTACGTCCCATACTCTGTCAATGTAAGTTTTTTCAGTTAATGCACCAACCGGACAACGATTGATACATTGCCCGCAATTCGTACAAACTACTTCAAGCATATTGTGATCACGGAAAGTAGCAATTTTCATATTAGCCCCTTTGAATGCCATAGTCAAGGCTGACACTTTTTGCATTTCTTCACAAGTTCTTACACAGCGACCGCAACGAACACATTTACTGTCATCACGAACGATTGATGGGCTGTATGAATCAACTTGGTAATTTTTACCTGGTACTAAATCCATAAAAGTTGAACCGTCCACCATGAACTCTGCTGCTAAATCTTGAAGTTCGCAGTTACCATTTTTATAGCATGAAGTACAGTCCGTATTATGCTCTGACAGTAATAACTCAAGAACATGTTTACGTGCTTGACGTACTTTCAAAGTATTAGTTTCGATTTCCATGCCTTCAAATACAGGCACCGCACATGATGCAGGTAAAGTTCTAGCACCTTTTTGTTCAACTACACAAACACGGCAGTTACCGGCAACACACAAATCTTTATGATAGCAGAGAGTAGGAATTTTAATATCTAATTTTTTCGCTGCTTCTAAGATAGTTGTGCCTTCATCAACTGTAACGGGCATACCGTTAATTTTTAAATTTACTTGATTAGCCATCTCTATATACCTCTATATTTTTCAATAAATTATTAATTATATCTTAGTAAATCATTTCTTCGCGGAAATTACTTACGATAGATGAGTATGAGTTCCCAACTGATTGACCCAAACCACATTTTGCAGTAATCTTCATTGTTTCAGCTAATTTCATTAATGTATCTAAGTACGCTGCTGATTTGTCTCCACGTTTTACAGCTTCGATACCATGTTTCAATTGTTGACAACCAACACGGCAAGGAGTACATTGACCACATGATTCTTCTTCGAAGAAATCTAAGTAGTTATGAAGTACATTGTACATAGAACGGCTTGAGTTGAATACTTTCATTGAGCCACCTGTTGGTACGCCTTCAAACCCAATAATCGTATCAGAGAATTTTTTACGTGGCACACAGAAACCTGATGCTCCGCCAACTTGAACTGCTTTAGCATCGCCATCTGAAAACTCTGCGACAAATTGCTCAAGAGTCATACCCAATTCTAATTCATAGATACCTGCGTTTGGTAAGTCACCGGAAATTGAGAATACTTTTGACCCTCGCGAGTCGTCGGTACCCAAGTTTTTAAATGCTTCCGCACCGTCTTTCATAATCATTGCGATAAATGATAGGGTTTCAACGTTATTGATAATTGTTGATTTTCCACGAAATCCATTTACTGTTGGGTATGGAGGTTTGTTACGAGGTTCTCCACGTTTACCTTCCATAGATTCGAATAATGAAGACTCTTCACCGCATACGTAAGCTCCAGAGCCCATTTTGAAACCTAATTTAAAGTCAATATAATTTTGGACTAATTTATTAAATTCATCCATTTTTTTATCCAAGTCTTTACGTAGATAATTATATTCTCCACGAAGATATATATATCCTTCTTTTGCACCAATTACTTTCGCAGCAACAGCCATACCCGCAAATATTTTTTCAGGAACTTGCGTCAATATTTCTCTATCTTTGAAAGTGCCGGGTTCGCCTTCATCAGCGTTGCAAACTACATATTTTTCGTCACCCGGTACAGCAGCAGTAAATTTCCATTTTAAGCCTGTCGGGAATCCTGCTCCGCCACGACCACGCAAGCCAGAGTCGATAATTGTTTGGATAACATCATCATTTGACAAAGAAAATGCTTTTTCTAAAATTTCTTTTGTGTCACATGGTTCAAAAATCAAATCAACTCTATTTAGAGATTTATTTTTCATAATTATACCTATTAATTATTATTCTAAAACCGTTTCTTATTTTTGTTTGTAATCTTCGATAATTTCAATTGCTTTTTCAGGAGTTAAGTCTGTATAAGGAGTATCATTTATCAACATCGCTGGAGCTTTGTGACACCACCCAAGACAGTTAGTCTCTAATAATGTGAATTTTTTATCGCGAGTAGTCTCGCCTACTTTAATTTTTAGTGAGTTCTCAATTGCTTTGTTGATTTGAGTCTTGCCTTTCATATCACAAGTGATTGTTCGACAAACTCTGATTACATATTCTCCTCTTTCTTCTACATCTAAGAAAGAATAAAATGTTGCTGTACCGTAAACTTGGGCTGCAGATACATCTAATTCTTTAGCGACTAAAAGCATCGCTTCATCTGTTAAATATTTATGTTCTGCAACCACACCTTGCAAAACAGGCATCAATGCTTCTAAATTTCTCCCGTACTTGTCAGCCAATTCTTTGACTAATTTTTCTGAATCGTACAATTTCTGGCTCCTTAATAATTAAAACAAATATGTGATTTTTTTACCGTGAAAAAGATTTTTCAATGCTTACTACCTTATTAATAATAAGATACTTAGATAATTGTTCTTTTTTCTCGACTTTGGCATATCTATTCGTAGATTTGAACAAAACCGTAACTCTAAATTAATGAAATAATCCAAAACTCCAAAACTTTTTTTACTTTTTTTAAAACTTTTTTTAAATCATCTAAAAAGTTTGTAATGCCTATTTATTTCTTTTGCTATATATTTTTTTATATTTGGTTTGAGTAAATATATCTTATTATATTAGTAAAATATAAAAAAAATTATTATTAAATATATTAGTATTTAATTACAACTTTTCCTATATTGTTTTGATATTGACTTAACAAAAATTTTATTTACATGATAATGATACACCGAACGTAAAATATTTTGTAATTTTGTATATGTTTGAGGATACATATTTGAGGAAGCAATGTACAGGAATATAGCAAATCCTTTTTCAAAAGAAATATATGTTCACGGAGCATCAACAGATTTAAACGAAAAAATAATGCTCCCGAATTTAATAGACCTATTCATATATGCAGGTTTGGATCACTCTGAGGGCACACCTATTTCAATCAAAAATTTACAAGCACATAATATGAGCTGGGTTCAGTTGCAGGCACAGTATAAAATAAACAGAATGCCCGAATTGAATGAAAACATCAAAGTTGCCAGCCAATTAGTAAATATAGAAAGTCTGTATTGCAATAGAGACTTCTCAATTACAAATGAAAGCGGCGAAATTCTTGCAACTGCAAAAGCAAAATGGTTTCTGATAAACCTTACCAAACGTCGTCCAATTAAACCGATTTCAGCGGTTTATGAAATCTATGATGCGATTAAAAGAGATTCACGTTTATACGACGGGGAATTTACAACTCTAAGAGAAGCAGACAAATATGAAGAAAGTAGAGAATTTGATACCTACTATTCAGACATTGATTTCAATAAGCATATAACTAGTAGTTGTTATTTCAGATGGATTGTAAACTCAATGCCACTCGAATTTATGAAAAACCATACCCCTAAATTTATCGAAGCGAAATTCATGGCCGAAGTTATACCTGGTGATAACATTACAGCGGAATATAAATTTGATACTAACTTGAGAACATCACATAGAATTACAACTTCTAACAAGAGTAATTTTATTGCTGAAATTGAATGGGTAAAACAATAATTTTCATTCATCTTCAATGCTTGACATGAAAAAATATTACAACAATCTAGTCGCCCGTGACGGTGGTGAACTCGGCGTTTTCAGTTTGGAAGAAGCCTATACTTTCTGTCGTAAAGTAGCAACATCGCATTATGAAAATTTTCCCGTGGGCTCACTGCTTGTACCTCGACATTTGAGAAAATATTTCTATTCAATTTATACGTATTCGAGAATTGCCGATGATTTGGGTGATGAATACTCGGATACATTGGATAAACGTTTAGAAGTTATTGATAAATTTGAACTTCTATTGGACGTAAACTATAAAGACGGCGAAAAATCTAATCCGATTTTCTTAGCATTGCACGATACTATCAAGCAAAAAAATATTCCTATCGCTCCTTTCAGAAACCTATTAGAAGCATTCAGACGGGACTGTCGTTTTAAATCTTACACTACCCAAAAAGAATTATTGAATTACTGTGTTTATTCTGCTAATCCCGTCGGACATTTGGTACTATACCTTTTTGATGAATTTAACGAAAAAAATGTTAAATATTCAGATATGATTTGCTCGGCTTTACAGCTTGCTAATTTCTGGCAAGATATTTCCCGTGATAGAAAAATCAACAGATGCTATATTCCAAAAGAAATTTTGAATTATGACGGAGAGACGGAAGAAATTCTAAAACACTTAGAAAACATCAGCAATACGGAAGAATTTGAAAAAATAATGCACGAACTAATCAGTTGGACAAATAAACTTTTCGATGAGGGAAGTGAAATATTGGTTAGTATCAAAAGCAGACGATTGAAACTGGAGCTGAAAGCTATTATCGCCGGAGGTAGAGCAATTCTTAGAGCTACAGAAAAATTGGGAATAAAAATTTATAATGAACGCCCGGTAAACAATAAAATCAATATTGCATTAGAGATGTTATTTGGGGCTTCGTAATAAGACAAAATTACCTTCCATTAGAAACCAAGAAAGTCCATATAGGCTAATCGAAGGGACGGCATAATTTGATTTTTTTAATATATCTATCTATAAAACCCGCAATGTCAGACCTCGTTCAGGGGACTTGTAGAGGGGGAGAGATAATGATTATTTAATTAATTGTTGTTGTTTTTTATTTTATAACACGTTATATTACAATGAATTATGCGTGTATTTTCTTTGGCATATATTTTGCTATGTCTCTGCTGTATGTTTTTTAGTATAAAATGTCCATGGGGGATATGATGAGAAATTTAAAACACCTTTTAGCGGTATGTATTTTGAGCATACTAATTACGGGACGAATGTTTGCAGCGACAGCTCCTGAACTGATTCAACCGGCCGATAAATCTAATTGTTCCAACACGGAAGTGGATTTATTATGGAAGACCGCTCCTCTGGCGGATTCATATTCTGTTGAAGTCTCATTATCAAATGATTTTGATTCACCGTTTATTTCAGAGGTGAATATCACTGATACAACTACCAAAATTTTCTTGACAGAGGGTACTCAATATTGGTGGCGTGTGCTTGCGAATTATAATTCAAGCGACCCGAAAACAAGTGAAATTTGGTCGTTCAAAACTCGTGAACTTGCACCGATTCTTGTTAGTCCCGAAACTGGCAAAAGAGCCGTAATTGGTAATGAAGAGTTTACTTGGAATGGCGATGGCGATACATACTGTATTCAAATTTCGGAAAAGCCAGATTTCTCTGTTTTATTCAAAGAGGTGTGTGATATTGCCGGAGAAAAAACCGTTATTAATATAACCGAATATGGTAAAAAATATTACTGGAGAGTTGCAGGCATTAATGACGGCTGTATGAGTGATTATTCAACTGCTTGGTCTTTCGAAACTCCGATGACAGGGTCAGACTTATTATATCCTGCAAACAATACACTAGGATTCCCGTATTTTACTGATATGCCCCCTTTTAGAATTGAATTTATTTGGAAAGATATTTATAAAGTTGGAGAGTTTACACTTGAAGTTTCTGAAACAAGCGATTTTAAAGAAATTCTATACGACTTTACAGGTAGGGTTGAAGAAACAGTGGATTCAATCGCTCAATCTAAAAAATTTGTTTGGGAGGAGGCTGATTTACAACTTAATCGTCGCTATTACTGGAGAGTTCGTGGGATTGACGGCGAGCATTTAAGCCAATGGTCAGAAACATTCTCGTTTAAAACGCCTTTCGATGGAATTATCGGAATCAATCCTTCAAATGGTGATTTGTGTACTTCAATGAATGAAACGTTTATCTGGTCTCAAGAAAATTTAGCGATGAGATACCACCTTCAAATTTATAAAAATTTGGAGTTGACAGAAATACTGCATGACATCAAAGATATTGCTGATACTGTAATTACTGATATAGTATTAGATGAAGCATTGACGACCTACTACTGGAGAGTGAGAGCAGAAGATGCGAATAATGTTGGCTACTGGTCTCCTCTAAAATCATTTACTACTAACCAAGCTGCACCTATATTGACAAAACCAGAAAACGGTGCAACAGGTTACGAATTGGAAATTGAATTGGCATGGGATGCTCAAGATGGTGATTTACAGCAAATCCAAATTTCAACGGATGAAAACTTTGATTCACTAATAGTTGATAAGGCAGAATATTTAGAACATACATATACATTCACATCTGAAAATTATAATAAACTTTACTACTGGAGAGTACGTGCTCAGCATGATATTTGTACCAGTACTTGGTCAGAGGTTTCTACTTTCAAAACTACGGTCGCTGCTCCTCTATTGGTAAGTCCTACAGATGCTGAAGAAGGCGTTGCTTTTCCTCCTCGTTTTGAATGGGGGGCTGTAGAAGGTGCGGAATTTTATACGATTGAAATTGCGAAAGATATAGATTTCAAGGAAAATTACTATAATGATTCTTATCTCGAAGGAAATATTATCGTTCTTCCTGCGGCAAATTTTGAAGAATTAACTACTTATTTTTGGAGAGTTAGAGCACTTAGCAAAGAGGGAGAAAGTAAGTGGTCAGAAAAACGTCGTTTTAAAATGGGACAATTAAACGCAATTAAGCCAAAATTATTAGCTCCGAAAGATAACGAAACGGCGGTTGAGATGCCTGTAGTTTTCAAATGGGACGAGGGAGTAAATGCAGATTCATACGAATTAGAAATTTCGGAGAATAAAGACTTGTCAGACTCATTATATTTTACAGTTGATAAAACAAGTTTTGAATATAATTTATTAAGTAATTATACAACTTATTATTGGAGACTTCGTTCTAAAAATTCAATGGGATTTTCAAGTTGGACAAATATTTCAAAATTTAGAACAATTGATATGGCCTATGCTGCCGGTCCACTTCTAACTAAACCTGCAAATTTTGCACATGATATATCATTGAATCCGCAGTTGAAGTGGGAGGAAGAGCTAAGAGCTAAAAATTATTTATTAGAGGTATCAAAAAAAGAAGATTTGTCTGACCCTGTAGCTACTGATAGAACTACGAATAATTATTATTATCTAAAAAACTTAGATTTTGAAACAAAATATTTTTGGAGAGTACGTGCATTCAACGAAGCAGGATACGGACCATGGTCTCCGACAAAAGAATTTACAACAGAAAAAGAGTTGCTAACCGTAGAAGAGGAAGAATATGATCCAATGGCATCAAAAGTCTTCCCTAACCCTGCAAGAGAAACAGCAATCTTATCTTTCTATACTAAGAAAAACGGCGGTGTTACAGTTAAAATAAAATCAATCCGTGGCAAAACAGTTGATGTTTTTCACTACTCAATGTCAAGAGGCGATCACAGAGTACAAATAGATGTATCTGAATATACTGCCGGCTCTTATGTTTACAGTATTGAATCACCAGAAGGTAAACAATATGGAAAATTCTTAGTGAAATAAAAATGTACATAAAATTACAAAATTCATCGTATTTCGGATAACTCATCGCTTGGCGGTGAGTTTTTTCATTGGGGGCTATGATATTTTATTATTTATCGTTAGTCTTCCGGTCGAATAATCCGTATCTGCAAAATTGAAAACAGCATCAAAATAGCAAACAATATAAATGCAATAGCCGAAGCATATCCCATTGCATTAATTTTGTTAAATGCATTTTCGTAAACGAGATATACGAGTGTAGAGGTGCTACCCATTGGACCGCCTTTTGTCATTACATATATTTCCATGAATACTTGGAATGACTTGATTGTATTGATGATAATAACAAATAGCAAAGTTGGTTTGATTAGCGGAAAAGTGATTTTCCAAAATTTTTGCCAAGGTGTGGCTCCGTTCAAGTCCGCGGCATCATAGAGGTCGAGCGATATTGTCTGCATACCTGCTAAAAATAGTACCATGTAATAGCCTACCGCCATCCATACGTCCATTGCCATAATCGAATATAGTGCCGTACCGGGTTCGAGTAGCCAACCTGTGGAAGGGTGGGGAAGATGTAACATCGTAGCAAGTTTATTAATATAACCATCTCCGGCATAAAGATTTGTAAAAATTAATGCTATCACAATCATCGAAGTTACCGAGGGCATGAAATATGTTGCTCGGAAGAATTCCTTGAATTTAACTAATTTACTATTCATTAGAACGGCTAAAAATATTGCAATAGCCGTAGTAACAGGTACAGTACCGAAAGTAAAAATAAAAGTGTTTTTTAGTGAAATAAGGAAATATTTGTCTTGAAAAGCACGGGTATAATTTTCTAAACCAACAAAAGTTGAACTATCGCTAAGTGCATTATATTCGGTCAGGCTCATAATAAAAGCATGAATAAATGGATAAAGCCAAAAAACAACCAAGGTCAAAATCCATGGTGCAAGTAAAATCCAAGTCGATAATTTTTTAGAATCCCGTGATAAAATCAAAATAATTCCTACGCAAAAAAAAGTCAGCACAAAATTACGAAAAAATTTATATAAAATTGTAATATTCTGTAACGTTTTCCTTCTTCAAATGTATATATAGTATGTCGTTTTCAACTATTATAGTGTATGAAGTGAGGTTATGATATGAAAAAATATTTGTTTTTGACTTTGTTGTTAATTATTTTAACATCCGTTTCGGTCATGGCCATAAGCCAAAGACTACGTGCCGCACACTGGTGTTTTGGAAATGGTTGTCATATCGATTTTAGTTCTGGTTCACCGGTTTCGGTTGGGGAGTCATCTGTAAATACGCTTGAAGGTGTTGCCAGTATGTCTGATGCTGAAGGAAACTTATTGTTATATACCGATGGGATGAATGTATGGAATAATAAACATCAGGAAATGCTGAATGGTTGGGGGCTTGCCGGGCATAGTTCTTCAAGCCAATCAGCTATTATCTTTCCTGCTCCGGGTGATAATGAGAATATATATTATCTTGTTACCGCAGATGTTTATTGGAATAATGACGACCATTCCGGTTTGAATTACTATGTAGTTGATATTGCAGCTCAAAATGGTCGGGGGGAAGTGATAAGTAAAAATAACAAATTAGCTGAAACTATTTGCGAAAAAGTAACAGCCGTTGGACATACCAATGGTAAGGATTTTTGGCTTGTTACTCAACTTTGGAAAAAAAATGTAATTCAAGTATTCTTGGTGAACGAAGAGGGAATTGCACTTCATGGAGAATATACTACTACAATTTTTAAAAATTATAATAATGCTGCTCATACAAAAGGCTGTATTAAATTTTCAGCCGATGGGACGTTGTTAGCATCGGCAAATAATGGGGTCGGTTTGTTTCTATTTGATTTTGATAGAGAAAGTGGTATAGTGAGCAATCAAAGAGGATGGCGAGACGATGAATTTAGATACGCATACGGGGTAGAATTTTCCCCTACAGGACGATTTTTATATTTTACGTCTTCGGCCTATAATGGTAATGATGGCTATGGCGATTATGACGATATGAATTATGTGGGGCAGTTAGATTTATATGCCGGTAGTAACTCTGATATTAAAAAATCTTTGACCGTTTTGTATTCTTATCGTAAATCTTGGTTGTGGACGACAGATTTAGGAAGTGTCCAGCTAGCATTAGATGGTAAAATATACGTATGTACTGGATCTTACTTATACTTAGGTGTTGTCAATGATATTGAAAAAAAAGGATATTCATGTAAATTCGATTCTAAAGGATTTGAGGTTGATTATGGAATTCCGATATCAGGATTACCACAGATTATACAAAGTTACTACTATCAAGACCCTGGAAAACCTATAGAATATGATACTTGTGAGGGCGGAAATATTGAAATGAAGGTGGAAGAGTTAGCTAATCATTCATATCGCTGGACTTTGCCAGATGGTACTGTATTAGAGGGTGCAAACCATACCATCGAACCCACAACAAGAAAGAATTCCGGTATTTATATTTTAACAATAACATATCCTGACGGCTCTGAAAGTTCCGAAGAGTACGAGGTAAAAATTGGATATTTGGATTATGAAATCAGCTTTCTGCATGCCCCTGAAAAACAACTGAAAACACAAAGCGAGAATTATAATTTCTTAATTAAAAATAAAACAGACTTTGATATGATAATCAATGAAGTATATCTGAAAGATAATTCAAAGTTTAAACTTAACCCCGTAACTTTACCGCTCACAGTTGCTGCAAATAGTATTGATAGTTCTATAACCTGCTATATTTCTAGGGATAAGATTGGTATATATGCTGACGATTTGGTTTTGAAAATAGACTCCCCTTGTGTTGATGAAACAGAGATTGAAATCGAAGGTTTAGTCCGTAATTACTTTGAAGAACATGATGATTGCGATGATGGAACAATTCATCTTTTCGCAGAAGAAATGGCGGGTTTCTCATATAATTGGACTGGGCCATTGGGCTTGGATACTGATGAATCAGAAGTATTTATTTCTCCGACAACAGCAGCACACTCTGGTAAATATACCCTAGCTGTAACAGACCCGAACGGAGAAGTTAAAACTTATGATTATGATATTACAATAATCGAATTGGACCTGATTGCAAAATTAGAAGAGCCTGAAAAAACGAAAGGGTTCGTATATGAACCATCTGAGAACTATTTTTATACTATTGAAAATCCAAATGATTATGATATTGTAATTTCAAATATTAAATTGGCAGAAGGAACAGACTGGAAATTGAATTCTGTGTCGATTCCACTAACCATTCCAGCACATACAAAAGATGAGACATCTATCAGTTGCTATCTATATTCTGAAGTACCAGGGGTATTTAATGATTCACTTCTAGTCGAAGTAACAAAACCTTGTGAATTGTTTTCCAATCAGTTATTATCATTTGAAGTTGAGCCTATTTCCCTCTATGTGCAGTTGCCTGACACAACTTGTGAAACTAGTGAGTATTTAAGGATACCACTCCGTGCAAAATTAAATAAACTTTTGCCGGAGGGAAGTAAAATTGATTTCAGTGTAACGTTCGATTATTTATCAAAAGTTTATGCTCCATTCAACTATCAGGAGATTGACAGTAAAATATTTTTCAAGGATAGATTGGATAATACTTATGAATCATTTACCGCCACTTTTAAGGGTTTAGAACTTAATACAGTTTATCAAAGAATTGCATTGATTAATGGGCAGGCTTTGCACGCAAATACTGACTATACACCGCTGACTTTTGATTTGGATTCTTCATATAGTTTCACTAACTATAGCGGAATACAAATTGTTGCCGGTGACGGAAGTTTGACCACAATACGCGATACATGTGTGTCGAATGATATAAGTGCTGACCCACGTGCTACACACACCGTAATCGAAAACAGCTCTCCGATTGGCAATGAAGGAGTATTGGAGTTATATTCTCCCGATGAAGGTAAATTGAACCTACAAATCTACAACATAACAGGCGAATTAGTCGAGTCATTTGACTATGAAAATTCAGAAGTTTTTTACAAAGATCTATACCCTGATTGGACAAAGTATTCTAACGGTACGTATTATATAGTATGGAGCAGTCCGAAACGCACTTTCCGAAAGGCACTGATTATTAGCAAATAAAAATTTTCTAAGGTGTGGGCTATTAGTATTCGCATTCCTATCTGCCAGATTTTGGCCTGCTCTCGCCTTATGGGTTTGTATGAATAAAAATTAATTTGGAAAATATCGGAAAAGTTTGTACATTTGAATTATGATATTATACAAAAGTGTAATATTTAACTATTCATTGTAAATAACAGAATTGTAAAATCAGAAATATTCTCAATTATTCGATAGCAGGGGACGACATGAAAAATATTAGAGTAATTCTTCCAGTTTTATTATTTATCTTTTGTAGCTCATATACATTAGATGGTGAAAAAGTATGGCATAGAACTTTTACAAGGGGGCTGCAATCGACTACTTTTGTTTCAATCCTTGGGGACAGCTCCCTAATCTATGCTGCTGCAGCTCAAGGCTTAGGAGCTTATTTGTACAAATCAACTGATATGGGAGAGACATGGGAGTATGTTTTTCATGATACGATCATTATTGATAAAGGTATCATTAGGGAAACGTATTTAGATAAGAATGCTAATGCTGTAGTTCCAAGTTTTGTGTTTGATGAATATCGTGATAGAGTACCCTATCAAGACCTTGTTGAAATGGTATATCCTGCTCCCGGGTATATGTATTTTCTGTATTTCTATTATGGTGGCATTCGCAGATTTGATGAAACCACCCTTACTTATAAACATGAGTTTGAATTGGGGACAACGGAATACTTGTGGCTTGATATGTTAGACAGTATTACTGGTGTAGCTGGTTGCGTTGGAAGACCATGCTATACTCGTGATGGCTGGAAAACCTCTTTGCCTGCATTCGTAGAAAAGGATTCCGCTAATGGAGTGCAGGGTACAACTTTTATTACCTATGCCCCTAAAATGCTACACAAAGATACCGTTATGTTTTCTGGACGTGGTATATATAAAGGAGATTGGTGTCCAAGAGGCTTTTATAATATGGTCATACATGGAGACACGGCAGTTAGTTATGAATTACTGGGGGACACTTTTCAAATTCAAGCTCCTGGCATTGAAGCTGCAAACTTTCATCGTTTTAATGATAGTACTTGGGTATATGCTGCTCAAGGACGAAGAATCGGTTCTGGGTATGATGCAGCACAAGAAATATATAAAACAACCGACGGCGGGCATACCTACCAACAAGTCTTTTACGGGGAAATAGCACCAGCCTACGGGCTTGATGATATAGCATTCAAAGATAGTTTAAATGGCATTGCCAGCGGGGATTTTCTAACATTAATTACAACCGACGGCGGAGACAAATGGGAGGTAAATCAATTGTATTATGATGCAGACTGGAACCAAGATACTGAATTCCCATGGTCAAGTTTTATATATGTTGTTGAATCTGATTTCTTTTTAGGGACATGGAATTATGGAATTTATAAATACAAAGATCACCCTCTTTCCGTTGTTTCTGAAAATGAATCAAGTTCTAAACTCTATCCCAACCCAATCCAAGCTGGGCAAACATTACATTTGGATATTGGTTTTATAAATGCCAATAGAGCTTACATATACGATATTCATGGTCAAACAATTGATGAGTTTGATTTTTTCGGAAGTAGTATAATGATACCTTCCGATATTTCACCAGGAACATATTTTATTGTGGTTGAAAGTGGAGATAAATATCCTATCAGAGAAAAATTTGTGGTGAAATAATATAGCACTTATGTGATAGCAGAAAATCCGATTTTTTTATACATACATATAAAATAAAACTAAGTCCAATACTTTTGGCGGTATTGGACTTTTAAATTTTAGAGGGTTACATCAAAATCTTATCGTTTGAGCATTGTAGTTTCGCCGAGGATAGTATCAGAAGTTGTGATAACTCTTGCTGCGGCTTCATACGCTCTTTGTGCTGAAATCATTTCCGTAAATTCTTGTGTTAAATTCACATTTGACTGTTCAAGTTTATAGCCGAGGATTGAAGTATCCGGGAATATTTCGTTAGCTGTTCCAATTTGAGCGATACCACTATTTGGAGATTCTGAGAAGAAGTTATTCCCTTCACGGATTAGCCCTTCTTGATTAGTGAATTGAGCTACGACAACCTGTCCCAAATCTTCCGAACGTCCATTCGTAAATGTGCCAACAAGTGTACCATCTGTACTTACAGAAATATCTGTTAAATTTCCTGGTTTGTATCCATCTTGGGTCATAAATGTAACTGTATTTGAGCCGCTGAAGTTTGTTATTCCTGATAAGGCGTTATCAGGATCTGTAAGTTTTAATCTTAAATCTTCGTTTATGCCGGGGTTCAAATCTACAAAAGATTTTTTACCTAATGCTTGGTTCATATCCTCTACTGTCAAAAAAAGTTCTTGTGGGTCGTACAGTGTTCCATCTGGGCTAAATTGGATTGCTTTTTCTTCCAGCCCGTTGATTGGTACATCAATTCCGTCCAATTGGACTGAAGCTCTATATACAGAGCGACCAAAACCTTCATCAACATTCTTTTCGCCTTTGGTAAAAGTGATTTGAATTTCGTGAGCGTTACCGATTTGGTCATAGATTGTGATTGTTGAAGATTTTGTATCTCCAGGTTCGTTCAGCGAGTTTAAATTTCCACTTAGGGTCATTTCCTGTGTTTGTTTAGGAGCAGATTGGATTTTCGGGTCCACTCTTAGGTTGCCAACAATACCGTCTAATGTATATTTGTCTTTTGAATTTTCAACGACTTTACCGCCTTCTATCAGTACATTGTAGCCCTGAAGATATGCACCTGTTGCGGTATCGACGATATATCCGTCTTTGTCTATATCCAAGTTCCCTGCACGGCTATAGAAGTCGCTTCCACCCATTTTATAGATAAAAAATCCGTCGCCGTCCAAAGCTAAGTCAATTGCGCTATTGGTAGATTCTAATGCACCCTGTGAGAAGTCCTGTTTAATAGAACCGATTTTTACCCCCAATCCATACTGAACGGGATTAATCCCACCTCTTGTACCTGAGCCGTCAGGTTCGTCAGGAGACATACCGCTTCTCATCAATAGGTTGATTTCTTCTTGAAAAGTTGCTTGACTGCCTTTGAATCCTACTGTTGCGGAGTTCGCAACATTATTGGAAATAACATCGAAATTGTTTTGTTGAGCGATTAGCCCACTCGCACCAATAGATAGTGATCTCATTAAAGCCATAAAACCCTCCGTGGTTAATATTCTATATATATTGCTCAATCCTTGAGCTATCAGTTTTTACAGGAATATGGCTGAATCTATACCTGTAATAACCGAGGATTTTAGCTCCTCGGAACTGATAGTATTTATAATAGTTCTGTTTGGTACATCAACGATAAAAGCGTTGTCTTTCATCATTATCATTGATTCCTTAGCATTTTTGGATTCAGCTCTGTTTATAGCAGATTCTAATTTAATCTTATCCAAATCGCTGAGGTTAATACCGTTTGTTTTAATTGATGATTCTGCATTTGCAGACATATTCAATTTCGCAATTTCGTCCGCGAAAACCTTTTGAAACTCGCTCAATCCTTGAGAAATTTCAATATTCGATTTTGAAATTGCCTGATTTCCACCAATGGGAATAAAGGGAACTGATATGCCGTTAAATTCAACCATCATAAATTTTCAAATATTGTTTATGCACTAATATCGCTTACATCGTTTAATGCTACTTCAGAGCCACCAATCATTAGGACTGTTCCTTCTGATTTGAATCTTACTGCATCAATTTTTCCGTATGAGTGGGTAGCTATTCCTTCCATAGATGAATCGCCGTTTGCTACTCTCACTTCAAAGCTGTAGCTATCAGGAGATAAAGCAGAACCGCTATTATTAGTTCCGTCCCACACAATATCGTGGCTTCCTGAAGTTAAATCTAATCCTTTCAAGTCAATAGTTTTTACTGTTACGCCTGCACTATCTTTGATTAAAAGTGTGCCGTCTGTGCCGTGAGTTGGTAGTTTGTAGCCTATTTTGACTGCGTTTGCACCGTCGTATTGGAATTGGTTTGTGCCTACCTTAGCATTCATTCCAATCATTCCTGGCAATGCTGAGTTAGTGAACACCTGACCTAAAGATGCGAAGCTGTCGGTTTGATCTTGAATTAAATCGCGGATTTCAGTCATAGTTTCTAATTCTGAAAACTGAGCCAACTGCGAGGAAAACTGTTCTGTATCGTATGGATCGCTTGGGTTTTGCGATTTCAACTGATAGGTCAGTAGCTTCAAGAATCGATCTTTTTCCTCTGTTGCCGAGGATTGGATTCTACTGCCAAAGCTCGCTGTTCCATTCGCTGTGCTAATTCCGTGTACCATTTTTTACAACCTCCATGTTGCTAAATATATTCCTCGATGAGCTTAGATGTTTTAAAAACTGGAGAGGCTTCATCCTGAAGATTTTGACTCTCGTCCATCTCGCCAGCTAATCCGCTGTGTTTTAAAATGCTTTTTTGGTCTGAGTGGCTCTCGTGTGAGTTCCTTGATTGATTTTCTGCCCCGCTTCGCTCATTTGAGTCAGAAGTCTGATCTTTACTCAGCTCTATATTTTCTAATTTCAATCCTTGCTTGCCAATGTTCTCTTTCAAAATCCCGATTTGTTGCTCAAGTTTTTTCAGAGTGTCATCATTGGTCGATTTGATGCTTAACTTAACCGCACCATTATGCACCTCAAAGTTCACAAAGACAGTGCCAAGACCTTCCGGATTCATAGCCATTTTAACATTTTGTGCTCCACTTGGCATTAAAGTACGGCTGATTCGTGCAGTCATTTCAGGAAATCGTTCTAACGTAACTCTGCTGTATGATTGCACTTGAGCTGATTTTGATGAGCTTGCTTTTTCAACGTATTTGTCGAAAGAATTAGCTTGTACTGTTTCTAAAATTTTTGTTTCACCTTTGGTCTCACTTTTGAGTTCGCCATTTAAACCTGCATGATTTTGTCCATTGTGATTATTATTCTCACCACCATTTTTAGTATCTGCCGATTTTTGTTCTTTCAAGTTGCTTGCACTGACTTCTGATGAAGTCATAGAAGTGTCAGAGGTTTCACCATTCGTTATACTCTTACTAACAAAGGGGTTAGTAGTTATCTGTTCTGTGGTTTTACTATCGTTTGATTTTTCTTTAATAGGAGTGGACTTCTCTGCTGAAAAATCCCTGATTTGGGGTTGTTTTTCGTTAAGCTCGGCTTGGTTAGAAATCTGTAATTTATCTTTTGATTCTTTATTGGAATCTAATTTTATTTTAGTTTCCTGCCCGTCTGCCAACTGAATTATAGTCTCTTGTTTATTCGCTAACTTGCTTGTTGTTTCATTGCCGTTTGCGGATTCAGTTTTTTGAATAGGAGTGTCAGTATTAATTTGTTCGGCATTCTTTTGAGAAGTATTTATTAATTCTAATTTCTCTGATACTTTTTGTATTTCATCAATGGGAATTTCAATCTTGCCGACGGCACTCATGTCATTGATTGGATTGCTGTCCTTATTTGGATTCTGCAAATTTTTAGTAACGGGATTATCTTGATTCGTATCTGAAAAATCAGTTACTTCATTGACAATCGGATTATTTTCAGGGACATTTTGTGCTTCTTCTGAAATGCCATTTTTTTCCGAAACGGGGTTGGCAGAAAATGGTTCAGAAAAATTTAAAATTATTTTTTCGCCGTCAATTTCGTCCTCTGTTTCAGATTGAATTTCTGTAGCTAATTCGCCATCTTGGTCAATATTATTACCCGTTAATTTTAAAATAAGGCTTGTAATATCCCCAGCTAAAATAGGAGCATCTGTGCCTGTCTGTATAGTTACAGGTACGATTTCTCCGGGTGGGAATTCGTTCGAATTACCGCCCAATAGCGAATTTTCAAGTATTGCTTGAAAATCGTTTAAGCTTTCTTGATTTGCATTATTGGGCGTTATTGGTTTGGCTTCCGTGCCTAAGCCCATAATGGCGTTATTGATCATTAACATCGTGCTTCCTGCAAATTAGTTAATATCTTAATTTTCAATTATTTAGTCTTCTTTTTCTCTTCCTCCGGTGGAAGAGGTGCAGCACCAAGCTGAATAATAGCTGCTTTGGCCGCTGGATTCATAGCATCAAGAACCTGGCCACTTACTTTTTTTCTCATCATGCGAAGTATAATTGCAGCTTTTTTTTCGTCGAGCTGTTCTAATGCCTTAGCTGTTTCAACTGGATTAGAATAGTTATAAATTTTCGCTAAATTTCTGTAATGCTGAGCCTGTATAGTATCCATTTTTGAGGTTAGCATCTTATCTTTTTCTTCCAATTCCTTAGATAATTTTTCGATTTTATCATCTTTCTCTAAATGGATATTTTCTATGGAGTTAAGAGAATCTTTCAGCTTTTGATTTTCCGCTTTAGCCTTGCGGTACGCTTCGTGGATAATATCAATCGAATCAAGTGAAGATTTTGAAGAAGCAATAATGACATCAATCGAATCCATCAAGGATTTTGATACCTTGATTAATGAATCATTTTCGCTTTGGAGTTCCTCTTTATTTTGAATTTCATATTCGTAGCGTTGAATTTTATCCAAAGTTACGCTTACGGTTGAAACGGTCGGGAGTTCTTCTTCGATTACGATTTCGTGTCCCGTGGAATCAGCAGTCATTTCGGGCATTTCGTTTTTCTTAATAGGATTCCCACCTCTATCCAATCCTACAAGTTGTGGATAGAAACGCATAATTCCAAATGCGAGTGCGATTGCCATTCCCACCGAGAATACCAATACGATTATCGCTGCTATAATATGTCTTGTTTCCATATCGTTTTATTATCAATTATGTTGCCGAAAACGTGTCATCTTGCTTTGTACCCAATTGTCTAAAAATTACTTTTTCCCCGTTCGTGATGCTATTTCATTTAAGAAATCCATTTCTTCTTTGTTTAATTCTTTGAGGTATTCGGCGTATTGTTTTTCGCGAAGTTTTTCGATAACCTTTTCATCTTGTAGGGCGAGGTTTAAATTTTTTCGTCGTTCTTTTTCTACTTCCTCGATTTTTTTTATTTCGTCGATTATATCCTGCTTTTCTTTTTCTATGCGTTTCTTGTGGTTTGCGTATGCCATGGCATAGATTACCTGACCACTCCCAGGGAAGTTGTGGTTATTTGCGATGTTTGCTTGTTCGAGGTCTTGCACATCTTGAAGTCGTTTTTCTTTCAAACTGACTACCTTGCCGAGTTCGGATTTGCGTGTCTCGACCGATTGCGAACGAATTTTAAGCAATGCCTCTAACGAAAATTTGAATCTTTTTGCCATCTACCCCATCTAAAAATACAAAAACCATATTTAGCAATTATTGAGCCGAAGAGGTGAGAAGTAATACTGTTTGAGTTAGTAATTATTTACTACATAAAAATTGGTATATAGATTGTCTAATGCTATATACCCCAGTATTTATACTCAAATATAGTATATTGGTGCTGAATATTGTTCAGCTGTTGAAAATGGAACATTAGTTTATGGATATAAAAGGATTTTACAATTATCAGAGGATTAAGATGATTCTATTTAGTAGATTTCTAAGTTTCAACTCATCGTAAATCGGTGAATTAGGAATAAAGTATAGGTTCCCGAACCTATAGACTCGCAGAGGAACTGCAAATCGGGGCATAGCTAACCGTATTTTTGAGCGGGAGGCGATGCAGAAAAAAGGAATTTTTTAACTAATTCGCAGGTTTAATAATGAAAAAGAATTTAACCTATAAGAGGAAACAAACCTCTATCATAAAAAATGCGGGCTTTGCCCTAATATTCATGATTGGATTACTGTTAGCAACAGAAAGTAGAGCTACCACAGCAACAGTTTCCAGTAATGATACTTGGGAAGTATTAGTGGAAGGAGCACCGGCAAGTTATGGTTATGCCGATGCTTTGATTATTACAAAAGCTAGCGATGCAAATAATTGGACAGTATCATTAACCAAAAATGTTAATATGCAAGGGCAGAATCTGACCTTGCAAACTACTGGTTCAACGGGTAATATCGTATTGAATTTAGCCGGATATTCTTTAACTAATGTCGGAAACGTAACATTTACTACCTCTGGTGGCGATGGGCAACTTATTCTTAACGGAGGTAGGTTAGAATGTGCTTCAATCAATGGTTTAGATGCTGCCACCGATAAAATCATTTGTACTAATGGCGGTCGAATCCAATCTACGGGCGATTTGACTATTCCTGCTGTAATTAATTTTTCTGTTATGGGTACGACTACAGTTGCCAGTTCAGGTAATTTGACATTTGCAGCCTTTGATATGACTGATAATTCAACATTGAATATCGAAACAGGAACAGGTAAATCTACTACTTTTAATGGAGCTATTGGTACAGGTTCACAAACAGAAACTATTAATATTAATTCAGAAGCTATCAACATAGGAGCAGATTTAACGGTTGCTAATGTGGTGAATTATAATGGTTCAGGTAGCCCTGATGTTACTCTTACAAGTGGTGCTAATGTAGTTTTTTCTGCTACTACTATTGATGACTTAGCTATTACAACTGCTACATTTATCCTTGGTAGTCATATCAATGTAACAGGGAGTTTAAATATTAATGGAGCAACCGCTTCAACATTAGCAATGAATGGCTATGCACTAAATATTGACGGTACATTAACCAATAATCTTGGTGGTGGTGTTATCAATTATACTTTTACTGACGGTAGTTCTTTTGACTATTTTACTGATATTGATTTTACTGATATTACTTTTTCATTCACAGGTACGGCTAATATTATTTCTGGTGGCGATATAACGTTGCCCGCTTTTACTTTGAATCATGCCGGCGATATTCTGAATTTGAAAGCCGGAGCGGCCAAAACCCTTACTATCAATGGTGATATTACAGGTGCTAATAATGGAGTTCTGAATTTAGATGCAGATAATATAGTAATCAGCGGTGCAACAATATCTTTATCCTCATTAAATTATACAGGGGCAGGAGCTCCAAATTTAGAATTGAAAAGTTCAGCTGATAAAATTTCAGCTATCACGGTTAATGATTTGAATATTGCTGGTACGGGCTCTAATGTTACATTGACATTGGCTGGTGATATGGTAGTTAATGGTAATTTAAAATTTGTCTCAGCTACGAATACAGAAGGAATTGATCTAAATGGTAATAACTTAAATGTTAAAGGTAATGTGATTGTTCCCGCTGGCGGTACAGATAATATAATAGCCTCTGGTGCAAATGAAATAATCACTTTTGGCGGAAATGTGAATTTTGATGATTTTTCATATAATGACCCAGGTAATGATGCAACTGTTATTATCAATGGAACAGCCACTGCTTTGGAGGATTTAACAATTCCAGGTAATTTGAGAATTGGTTCAAGTGGACGATTTACGTATGGTGATGCAGGCCAAAGTAGCGGTGCTATTACCTTAACTGCGTGTAGCGGTGCTAATACTACCTTGCAGGTTGATGGTGAATTAATTTTAAATGGTACGTCAGGAAACTTAACTAATCTTGTGTTGGGACGAAGTACCGCTAATCATAGAAATGGTCAGTTGCGTGTAAACGGTACTATGGCCGCAAATGAATATGTAAATATAACTTTGAATACTTATGCGACTGGTGCTAATTTTACAGAAAGTATAAACTTCCCTTCTACTATTTCAAAAATAAATAACTTGTCTATTATTGCTGCCAATGCAGTGGCAGAAACAATTACTTATACAGTCAATTTGACAGACGATTTAGAAATTGGGGGTAACTTAGTTCTGACAGGTGAAGCTGGTACAGTTGCACCAATTTTGAGAACTAATTCAAACCAATTAAAAGTAGCTGGTACTGTTGGAGTTAATGCAGGAGCTACTCTGAATGCTAATTCTGGTGATGTGATTTTTGAAAAAGCGGTTACTCTAACCTCTGGAACTCTGCTATTTAACTCGGCAACTAATGCTGTTTTCTATGGAAATCTTATTGATGGCGGTTCAGGTGTCTTTAACATTTACGAATTGAATAATCTAATATTTCACGGTACTAATGACAACTCAGCAAATAACTTTACTATGACAAATGATTTAGTTTGTCATGGTAATTTAGAAATTTATATGGATGCTGTTGAAGGTGATAATGATGGTGACATCTTAGTAACAGGTGGTAATGATATAACAGTCTATGGCGATTTAATCGTTGATAATCAAGATCCAACTCCGGGAACAACCGATATTTGTTTGAACGTGGGTGTAGGAACGGACTTATATCTTTATGGAAACATGAATGACGGTGGCTCTTCAGAAGCAGCAAATACTTATGCTACTCCTGAAAATATTTCTCTTCATTTGATTGAAGCAACTGATGGTGGCTCCTCACAATTTACATTTCCTACTGGTTTAACTGAGGTTTCTAATTTGACTGTGGAACGTACAAACGGGTTGGCAATAAACTCAGATATTACGATTAATAACAATTTGGTAATCACACGCGGTAATATTGATTTGAATGGGAACAACGATATTACTTTGGGTAATGCTAATTCAACGATTACAGAGACAGGCGGTAAGATTGTAAATACAGGTGTTGAAGGCGGTTATATTGCTACAGCTGCGGCTGGCTCAACAGACGAACAAATAATTTCTTCAGGTATCGGTATTGAGGCAATTAACGATGCGGCTGGCGGTTATATCGTATATCGTTTTCCAAAAATGACAGTCGTGGAAGGGCCTTCTTTTGATACTCGTATTACAGTTGGTCGTGCCTATGGTATCAAATCAACAGCAGCGATTACTGATGTAACTTTCAGAATTGATGACGATGAATTAGGAAATAATTCATTTGCAGGTTTAGATGTTTATTATTTGAAACATGACTTTACTCCTGACAAATGGATTTCAATGACAGGTGCTAATGGAACAGGTAATACTAACGTAGTATTGTATGATGATGATAATCCTCACACAGCTGTAAACTTGGTTCATACCCCAACCTCAAATGGATATGGCACTCTACGAATTGAAAATCCAACAGGCAATGGATGCAATTTTGAAACTGATAACGGGGCTTTATTTGCTTTTGCATCACAAAGGGCAACAAGCGGACGAATCTATACATTCACTGGAACTAATAGCCAATTATGGAATGATTCAGGTAACTGGGATGGTGGAGTAGTGCCAACCGTTGATGACGATGTAGTAATTTCTCAAGAAGTATTAGTACCAGCAAATGCAAATGGTTTTGGGGCTGGTAGCTTGATTTTGACAGGTGCAGGTTCTATCAAACCTGTGGCAGGCGAAGAAGCAAAAATTACTGTCAAGGGCGATGTTAATTTGAATAGTGCAAGCTCATATATTGATTGCGTAAATGGTACCGGTCGTTTGACATTTGAATTTGGTGAAGTTGGCGGTGATCCAATCAGCGTTTCGCTTACTCCGGGTACGGACTATGCATCAGGCAAAGGTATTCGTTTCCATGATATATTATTGCACAATGCAAATGTATCTCTTGCCGGAAATAATATCGTTTTTGCAGGTGATGCGAATTTAGACGGTGTAAGTGTACTCGACGCAACTAAAGGAACGGTAACCTTTGATGGTGGGGCTGAAGTAACACAAGAAATGAATGTTTCTGGTATTGCGACTGTATCATTTAAAGATATTATAATTCAAAATAATGCAAAGGTAACTACAAATGCTTCTATATCATTGACAAATGAATTATCATTGAAAGAATCAACTTGTAGCTTCCGTCAGGAAAGCACAAGTGATGTTTATTTCGATATTTCAATTGCAGATGCAGTGGGGGCTAGCGGTTGGAACGTAGTTGAAGGTGCAATTTGTCAATTTGATAACTTGAATTTATCAACCAATAATGGAACGTTTGTTCCTTACGGTGATATTTATATGAAAGGTGATTTGTCATTTACTGCAACAGGTACAGGTAGTTTTAGCCATAACTCAGCAACTTCAAATCCAGATGGTAATGCGGTAATATTCTCAAATACAAGTGCTACAAGCGAAATTACAAATACCGCGGATGCAGCAGATATGAAATTTGACGAATTGAGAATTTTGGAAAATTGTAAGGTAAATACTTCTTCTAATTTCTATATTAACCGTTCAATATACGTAGAAGATAAAGGAGCTTTACACGCAAATTCAGGTACGGTATATCTTGAAAAAGGTACTAACGTAACAAAATTATTCTTAGAAAATATTTCTAACCAAACTCTTGAGTTTTTCAATTTGAATATCAATGCTCAAGACGGCTTGGATACATATTCAGACTTTACGGTTAAAGGTGATTTAACTAACGTGGCGGGTTCAACTTTGAACTGCTTCGACGGTACTGTTACTTTTGAAAATACAACAGAAAAATCAATCTCAAATGTAGGTACATTGAATTTCCATCAACTTGCTGTTCCGGAAGGTTCATTACTTACTACGGCTTCATCATTCAGTATCACAAATAATGCTGACGATGCCGACTATAGAGATAATTCTGGTATCGAAGTAAATGGTACTTTCCGCCAAACTAACGGCGTAGTTACTTTTGAAAACTTAGATGCAGCGGTACAGTCTAACCCGGGAACAGGCTATCCTAAGACTATCAAAGTAGGTAATAATGGTACTTTAGATTTATACAGAATTACAATCGCCAACGAACCGAATAATGATGTAGTCACAGAAAGTAATTTTTATTTAGGAGGTGGCGGAACTGATAAAGGTGCGGCTGAAGCTGCTCCTGTAATCAACTGCGAAAACGCAAACTTAGGAGGTACTTTCATAGCGTCTAATGGTTCGACAATTACTTTCGATGGCGATCATCCATTGTTATCCACAGGTACGCAAAATTATACTTATGCTTCAATCAAAAACCCTAATACTAAAAATGCACTTATACTTGATAATGTGGTAGCAAGCGGTATTACTCTCGGTTTGATGGAAAATGATTATTTGACAATCACAGGTAATTTAACAATCAACGGCGATGTAACAATCGAAGACCCTCAATTTGTTCAAGAATTGCCTTCGGCAGCAGGGGGGTATTTGTTGTTCAGCGGTAACGCTCAACAGACTATCGGCGGTACTTCAACTCACGCAACGCCTGTAATGCTAAGTGCAGTAGAAATCAAAAAAACAAATACATCTTCCACAGAAGCACAAGAAGTTTTATTAGCCGTTAATACTCAATTACAAGATGATAATGCAGGTAATCATGTAACGTTGTACCTTACTGAAGGTTACTTAAATCTTGGAAATTCAACTTTCACAATCTACGAACCAGATACCTATGTGCAATCAGTTACGGCAACTTCTCAAGCTGCTATCAATGGCGGAACAGGAACCTTATACTTAGCTGATGCCATTCACGGTAAAGGTATCTTACGTGATTTCACATTTACAGTAAATGATAAACCTACGCTTTACAACCTATACGTTTCAAAAAATGATCAAGTAGAAAATGATTTGACAATCAATAATAACTTGACTATGGCGGGAGATTTACAAATCCAAGGCGAAACTTTAACTGTAAACGGCGACATCACAATCGAAGGTACGGCCGTATTTACAGGTAATAATACAGGTACTTTGAAATTAGAAGGAGAGGGTAAATTTAATAACTTCTCTAATTCTGCTTTTGCAGGAAACAAAGTTCCGTTTAATTTATACTTAGGTCGTGGCGAAACTTTAGCAGGAGACCTGACTATCGGTGCGGTAAACTTTATGATTGACTGCGGAATAGGTACATTGGAATTAGTTGATAATACTTTGGATATGACAAGTATTAGTGACATCGTAAGGATTTCAGGAAATATCAAAGCAGGACCAGCTTCAGAGGTGATTTGGAGTGAAAACGATTATGTAATGCCTGCAAACTTCTTCGCAAATGAAGAGTGTGGTACTCTTAATCTTTCAAAGGTTGACGCTAACAGTAAAGACTTCGTAATAAACGGAGATTTGACTATTAATCAAGAATTAATTGGTATCCTTGATATTTATACAAATGATAATATTTTAGAATTTGCAGCTGCTTGTAAAATTGGTGATTTTACATCTGATAAACATATCATTGGTAATTTAAAACGCACTTTGATTTCAGGGCGTGATTGTAAGTTTCCGTTAGGAGACGGCGTGGCAAAGAGTTTCCGCCCATTGACAATTACTTCTGGTAGTTCATTGACTTCACAGGCAATAACTGTTAGCACTTCTAATGAAGATCCTACTGCCGGTCGTGGTGGTAATCCTTCTGATGCAGTTGATATTGCATGGAATATTAAAGTTGATGGTACTCCGGCAATAGATAATGTAAAATTAAACTGGCAATGGGAAAATCAAATGGAAAGCGGTGGCTACAACGCTACTACAGGCAATACTTTCCCTGCTTATTGGAACGCTACAGGTCTAAAATGGATTAACCATTATGATAAAATAGAAGTATTCAACTTAGCAAACAATACTGACACACGTTCGTTGAGTACGGACGGTGCAAAAATTCCTATAGATGCATTGACAGGCACTTGGGCAATCTTTGCTACTGCGAAGCCTAATAGCTCAGTAACAGATGTCGATACAGGTGTTGGCGAAACTGCTGCTTCTCAAAGAGATGATGCCGTTTCAAAAACCAAAAATGTTGTCAAGATTGCTCGTATTACTAACTTGCCAGTTGGTAGCGGATTGACTCCTGAAATTACCGTTCAGCTCCAAGATCAATATGGGCAACCTATTAAGGCTACTCAACCGTTCGAGTTCACAATCAAAGAAATTATTGGTAATGGTGGTTGGGCTGACTATACAAATGTTATACCTGCCGGCGAAACAAGTAAACGTGTTTCATTGACATATACTGCTGATTCAGATAGAATACAATTAGTAGCAGATACTTCTGGCGGAAGTGATAACTGGATGCCTTCAGCAAGTGAAGTCTTTTCAAAAATAGGGTCTGCTCCGGGTACGCAAGCCAGTGATATTGTGATTTCTAATATTACAGCGTCATCAGCATCTATTGATTTTAAAGCTAATATTAGTGAAAATACAATTATCTTAATTCATGCAGATGAGCTTTTAGAAACAGATGAATACCCTGTGGACGGGACTTCATATATTGGCAATGCTCTTGTAGGTGCTGGTTCAACGATTGGAAATGCCTCAGTAATTTTTGATGGTGCTGTTACTTCCTCGTCTGAACCGACAGTAAAAGTTTACGGTTTAGCTCCACAAACTACTTACTATGTTTATGCTCTTAATTATAATCAAGCAGGCAAAGGGACAGAGGCATACACAAGAAAATCGGCAATCGGCAATCCAAAAGAATTTACTACAACAGGAACAATAGATGATGATTTAGCTTACGGAAATAACGACACTCGCGTTAATGCAAAACCAATCGGTACAAATTCACCTGTTCGCGGAACTATCAAAGATGCAAACGATGAAGATTGGTATTGCTTCACTGTAACAGGTGCGACTCCAAATGTTCGGGCAACACTAACAAGTTTACCAGCCAACTATGATTTCGAAATTTATGACGTAAATAATTTACGACTTCGCCGTGGTATTCGTGCGAACTTCGATGATGAAGCTGCTCTTATTAACTATATGCAGCCAGGGACTTACCTCATCAGAATTTATGGAGTGGACGGAGCTCATAGCGAAACTGATACATACGAACTTATAATTGGTACAAATAGTGGTAAAGTTTATAGTGTTTCTAAATAATGCTAATGTCAAATAAATTAAAGGATTTAAAGATTATGACACGGAATAAAAATAATAGCATAAAATCTCGCTCGACTTTTTGGGGAGCGTTCAGTATCATCATACTTTTTATTGTGATGATGACAGCAAACTTACAGGCACAAGATTATGAAATGACTATAAACCAAAGACGTATGGGTAGTCAAATTGGTGCCGAAATTTGGGTGAAATCTCTTTCAACGAATAACCCGAAATTAGGGCAGATGACAATTCCTCTGCTTTATAACGATAAATTTTTGAAACCGTCCGCTAAGTCAGCAGCAAACGGTTTGAATAGTGGAAATCCCGCAACGTTCACGGATTCAATATATTATGATGTGAATGTTACACAACCTTACGTAACTATTAATGCTCCTTATGGCAATAACAATTTTGGTTTTGACGGACTTGATGCACAGTCTGTTGTTGCCAATAACGGAACTATCACAGTTAAAGCATATGTTTTGCAAGTGAACTATCAGCCTGGCGGTTCAGGTTATACTCCCGAAAGGAGTGGCAAAGGTACACTCGTAGGCGTTTTGAAATTTGATATTATCAATACCGAAACTTTGACAGATACGGATATGACCGAAATCAAATTCAATAAGGATTATGCTTTTGCTCCTACTATGATTGTATTAGATGTTGATGGCAATGATGTATCTGCAAATGTTTCTTTGTTAGATGTTCCGAATTTTGCAGTTCGGGATATTACAATCTTGTCTCCAAATTTGGAATCTATGGCTATCAAACGTTATAGCGACCCCAACTTAGCATCAATTAAAGGCAATGCCGGATACCCTATTTATTTTGAAAGAAGTGGTATGCTAAAAGATTTGGAAACTTATGGCGTTTATGGAACTCCTACTTTGGCTTACAGTTTTGCATTGTCTCTTGACGGAGGAAATAACTGGAAAGAAATGGGACGTTTCGCTGAAACTGAATTGGATAAAAATACGATGGGAGCAGATCGTGCAAATTACGTTGCAGGTGAAATTGCAGTCCTTTCGGAAGAAAAACCGTATTACCTGACTATGGCTAACGGGACTAAACTACCAGCTGCAGCCGCTCGCCCTGATAGCGGTTATGGTGGTATCTTACGCTTTATTTGGGACGGCGATGCAACGTATGCTTATCGTTCAGAAGAAGCAAAATTGCGTATGACACAATTAGAATCTGATGGTGCAGCAAAAACTTTCTCTGAATCACCAATCAAAGACCGTAACGAAATTATCGGTGATGGTAGGTTTGATGTTACTGATGCCTCATTCGTGCTTGGTCGTATGTTCTTCGCACAATTAAACGGTACTAATGAATATTTCAGAACAAAAGAAAACTTTTCTACTTCTTCAATTTTAACAATCGAGGCATGGGTGAATTTGAATCAAGCTGCTGCGGATGGGGCTGAACCTGCTATCTTAGCATCAGGTTCTCCAACAGCACAAAACGACGGGCCATGGATGCTTTATTTGAAAAATGGGGTATATCCGGCATTCCGTTGCTATAAAGAAGGTGGCGAAGTTACGGGCGAAATCCTTGCAGATATTGTTTCTCCAACGCCTTTAACTGTAGCAAACTCTGACGGTAAATTGAATTATGCACACGGTGATAACTGGGTTCACTTAGCAGCTACAGTTGAAGAAGGAACAGCTAAACTATTGATTAACGGCGAGGTCGTTGCACGATATACGAATACTACTGAAAATGTGGTTCACATGTCCACCATGCAGCATCCTGTATATATCGGTGTTAATCCTAATAAAAATGGAATTGCTACTCCTGAAAATTATGTTAAAGCCGGTATCAAAGAAGTTAAAGTTTGGAAAACAGCACTATCCCAAAATGAAATTAGAAAATATTTGGCTGGTGTATTTGAGCCGTCAAATATTGACAATACAAAAAATGATGACAGACAATATTTAATGCTTTACTATCCTCTTCAAGCTGCTCACGAAGATTTAGCAACTGACGAGGCAAAGCAATGGGGCGAAGAGAAATTGGACTTTTATGTTGGTTCACAGATTAGCAATGAGACCATTAACTTCCGTCCTGACAGAGCTCATGTTAAATTGACTTCTCCAATCGGAGGTGAAGGTATCACTAACTTGGAAGGAGAAACTTTTGAGGTACGTTGGGCCGGTTACGGATTGGGTTCTGTGAATCCTAATACTGCCGATTTGCAGATTATGATTTCTCGAGACGGTGGTGCAACTTGGTTTGATGCTATTGGTGAAGAAACTTTTCCGGCAAGAATGCTTGACAGAGTAGAAATTGAAGACGGTTCCGTGCTATGGTCCCCATTCAATAATGCTACCGTGCAAGATTACGAAAATGACTTGCAGGCACTTGTTTCTATAGAAAACAACTACTCCAAAAAATGTATCATGAAAATATCAGGTACTGAGGCTGCCGGCCTTGAAGATATAGTTTCTATTTCTGATACGTTTACTATTGCACCGCACTTTGCATTTGCAAATACGGGTAAAGCTCGCGTAACTATAGCCGGGAATAAAGATTTAGCCTTTACGGGTTCTACAAATATGATTGAAGCATGGGTGAAACCGTATGATTTTCCTACTGCTCAAAATGGAACATACCCTATATTTTCTAAAAAAGACGGGTCTAATAATCACTATACACTTTCCATTACAAGCGAAGGTAGATTACAGTTGAAAATTCATGATACTGAAACAGGAACTGATGTAGTAGTAAGCTCTTCTGAAAATCATAAATTGGTTGAACCATACACAATCGCTAATGATGCTACTTGGACTCACGTCGCAGCTTGGGTAAACTTAGCGGACGGCGGTACTTCTACTTCAGTTCGTTTCTATATTGACGGTATCATGGAAACGGTAGAAATCGGACAGAAAGTTATTGTTGATAGAAATTGTGAATATCCAAACTTCATAGGTTTTGAACCAAATGTTGCGGATAATACAGACGGTTTGTATTTCAATGGAGAATTGAAAGAAGTTCGTTTTTGGGGAGGAAACCCTGGTGGTGTTGATGTAACTGGAGTTGAGCCGTCAGATTTGACTTTATTTATTCAAGGAGCACAAGGTGTCCGTGCAAACGAATTAATCGAATTTGCAGGTGTTGATTACCAACAAAACTTAGTGGCCGCATGGTCATTCGATGGCGGAAGCTGGGTAAATAGCGGTATTCAAAACTCAATCGCAGTATTCCCTGAAACTGAAAATGAAGACCTTATCGCAGTCGTTTATGGCGACGGATTTACTTATGAAGCAACCAAGCCTTTCATTAAAATCGTTGAACCTGCTTATCAACAGCAAGTATCAAACCGAGACGAAGATTTACGTGTTCGTTGGGTTGGTTGGGATTATGATAGAAATGACGGTAGCTCTCCTTTTAGAAACGGTAGTGATGCTCACAATCATGCCGATTTGAGTTTCTCTACAGGCGGCGGTTCTGGTAATGGTAATCAACCTTATCAAGCCGTTGCTTCTCAAGCATATAACGATTCTTATAATAATGCAATGATGTTCAATTATTTGGATAAAAAATATGAATTCCCGGGTACTGCAAGCAGAACGCAATATGCAATCGACTTGGATATGTCTATGACTGCTCCTGATGTAAACAGCGATTATACTTACAATGACCAAGGACCAATCAATGCAACACAAAATAATGGTCGTTTCAAATTGGTAGGGCGTGCTACAATGAATGGTAGTGAATTGTCTTATAGTAATGGTGGTAATGGTATTATTTATCACTTACTTGCAGAGTCTGCATTATTCAATATTACTCCTCCTTCAAATTTCACAGTTCGTGTCCTTCTCGAAGGTTATCATACAGGTTCTGATGCTACAACAGGCGGTATTCAAGCATCATTGGGTAATTCATTTGCTGACAAAGGTTTGAAAATAAAATTGTACGAAAACCAAGCAAATACTCCAGGGGCATTGATTGTGTCAAGTGAATCTGTGGACGGATATTACAACGCTGCTGCACGTGATATTGCCAATATGAAAGCAGGCGAAAACAACTATGCAAACGTACCATTTGTATTTACAGACTTAGCAAATGGTAGGTATTTTGTAACGGTTGATCACTTAAATCACTTGCCGATTACTTCAGCTTATGCTGCTCCGTTTATCTATGTTGGTGATGATAACGAAACTTGGGAAATTGAATCAGGTTGGGATTTCACCACTTGGAACGGCGTTACAGGGAATAACTTGAGCCAAGCTGATGCTGCTCTGACTGTTCCTAAAATGGAAGATAAATACGGAGCGAGAGGTCCTTCAGAAAATAATCCTAATGAAGGGGATTACAGCCGTAAGCAATTAATTTTCAATAATGGTAGAAGTGGCGATTTAGATAATAACCAACTTCCGGCAATGGTCGGTGGTGATGTTTATCGTGATGGTAAAATTGATGCCTTGGATAGAAATTTTGTAAATGAATCAGTTGGCGGTTTCTCAAGTGAAGCTGACGTTACAGGCGACGGCTATGTGAACTCTGCCGACCGTATCATCGTTTACAGAAATGACGGGATACAAACTTCCCCTGGCGACCACCCAACGGGTGCGGTGATTTATCCTGGAAGTATGGGGCCTATTGCCGCTCCATTGGAAATGGCTGATTATCATACGGTAAATAATGTTGCTACTGCTCGCATGGTCAGAGCTCAACAGGATTATTATGAAAATGGTGGTACTACTGCTAACAAATTAGAGAAAAAATATAAACTTGCAAGCCTGCAATCAAATAACGAAATAAAATTTGAAGTGTATGCCGAAACTCGTAAGTTAGACCAATATGTGGACGTTGAAATATTTATCAAAAATGTTGGTACAAAATGGGCTTTAGGCAACTCAACATTTGGCCTTGTTTATGACCCGTCAAAATTAGAATTTGATACCTACTACGGCGAAGAACAAGTAATTTTCTCTTCATCAGCAGATGGAGCATCTAAGGCTGGTTATAGCAGAGCATATTCTAATCCAATAGAAAATACGATTGACCCGCTACCGGGATTGAGAACGATTGATATTGTTCACGGACAAGATGCTCCGGGCGAAATCAGCGGTGTAGAAGTACCATATCAAATGACTTCTCTTGGTACCTTGAGATTTGTAATTAACAGAACTGCGGATTACAGTTTTGAATGGCACAAAAAAATGACAAATGTAAATGATGTTGATGGTCTAAACGTAACCGCATATGGTGATTTTAAAACAATCGAGTCTATCGAATTAGAGAAAAACTCCGAAATTACCTATCCTATCGCAGGTGTGGAATTAGTTCCAAATAGAGCTTATTCAATTCGATGGACAGAGCCTACTTACAAAGATGTAATGATTGATTTACTATTATCTGTGGACGGCGGCAATACTTGGAAAACTGTAAATGATAATCCTATTTCTATTGCGGATAGGGAATTTTATTGGGTAACTCCAAAAGTAAACTCTCCATACTGTAAATTGAAAATGCGTGAAGTGGAAACGGAAGCAATAATTGACGAAATGACTAATACTTTTGCTATCCTTGCTGCACCTGTTGATATTATTCAGCCTTGTAGCTCTTGCGGAAACTTGCTGGCCGGTAATACAACTGATATTATTTGGACGGCTGAACGTGAAGACGAAATCTTCTTTGAATACTCTGCAAATGGTGCTACGGCTTGGACTAAGATTACAGATAATATGAATTGTATGGAAAAAATTGCTACTTGGATTGTTCCTAATGCAAATACTGCAAATGCCGTTATTCGCATGAAAACTACTGCCGGCGAAGTGATTGCAACTTCTACGCCATTTACAATTTTAGAGGGTACTCTAACAATTGAAAATCCAAATAACACTATCATCAAAGGTGGAAAAGTGCAAGACGTAACTTGGAAATCTAATAATGTTGAATCTTTCGACTTAGCATTCAGTCTTGATAATGGAAAGACTTGGGAGGTGGTGGCAGAAGGTATCAATGCAGCTTCAGAAGTAATCGACTGGTCAGTACCAAACGAAGATTGCGAAAACACAATTTTGAAAGCATACTACCCTGCTACTCCTGAATTAGAATATAACAGAGTGAAATTTGTAATTGTAAAACAATCTTCAGGGGTGCAATCGGCTACTGCATTGGGTTATACTCTAAGTTCGCCGGTGCCAAATCCATTTAGCACTCAAGCAACTATGACTTTCTCCACTCCGAAAAATGCAAACGCTACGGCTAAAGTATTTGACTTAGCAGGTAACGAAGTAGCAACGGTATTCGAAAACCAACTATTTATACAAGGTAAACACAGTTTTACTGTTGATGCTGAAAATATTACGACAGGTACTTACGTGGTTTATCTAACTATTGGACAATATACACTTACTCAAAGAATACTCGTAATTAAGTAATTTTAAATACAAGACTTATAATGCTTTAGATGGAATCCGCCTCATAGGTAGATTCCATCTTTTTCCATTTATCTATTGTGAGGTTTGCGATACTTTATTAATTGTTACCGATTTTCTCCTCCATCAGTTTCAACGCATTATCATTCCAAGCAGGTGCTTTTTCCAAAACCTCTAATACCTTTTCAACTTTGTCCGTTACTGAAAACATTGCACGATGAACAGGTAACATAAATTTTTCTTCTATAGATTTTTCGAGCATATCAATCAGCGGACGGAAATAATCATTGATATTCAGAAATATTATCGGAGCGGTGAATTTGCCCAACTGTTTGAGCGTAATGACTTCCATTACTTCCTCTATTGTGCCTATTCCCCCCGGCAAAACAATTACTGCATCAGTACCTTCGATTAGCTTGGCTTTTCTTTCTGCCATAGTCTTGGTTACGTGCATATACGTTATACCCTTGTGTCCTAATTCTATATTTTCCAAAAATTCAGGGATTACGCCGATGATTTTCCCTTTGTTCTCAATGATACTATCAGCAAGATTACCCATTAAACCAACCTTTCCGCCACCATAAACTGCTGTGATAGATTTTTCTGCTAAGAGCTTACCCAATTCCGATGCAGCTGAGAGGAAGTCCTTATTGCACTTATTAGATGAACCTGCATAAATTGTAACTTTCTTAATCTGCTTTTGTTTTTCTTTTTTCGCTTTGGGGTTCCAAATTTCTCCCGAATTAATTTCGGAGGCCGCCTTTCCGAAAGGAGTAACAGCAAGATATTCTAAGGAAGAAATGGTTTTTGTAATCATTTTTTCAACTTCCGAAAACTCTTCATCAGCGAATCTCTGTAATACATAATCAACCATACCCCCTGGTTCAAAATTCTTGCCTATACCGCAACGAAGACGGCAGAAATTCTCGTTATTCAATTCCTCTATGATTGATGCAGTTCCATTATGACCGCCGTTTGAACCGCCTAATTTGATTTGGATTTTATTTACGGGGAAGTTGTATTCATCAACTATGGCAACGATATTTTCGGGTTTAACCATATATTTCGCTGCAACTTTTCTGACCGCTTCACCAGAATTATTCATGTATGTATCAGGTTTGACAAGTAATATCTTATTCCCTTCGATATTGATTTCAGTTTCCCAATAGATACGTTTCTGTGGTCTCCACTCGGTATGATATTTTTCAGCCATTGTATCTATTACCATTCTGCCAATATTGTGTCTCGTCTTATCGTATTTGTTGCCCGGATTTCCCAAGCCCACATATATTTTTGATATTTCTGACAATTTAATTTACCCAAATATTGAAAAATACATTTACGATTTTGAGATTATCTTATTGAATTTACCGGTGGAAGAAAATGAGCCAAGTACCCTTAGACTTCGTTCAGGGTGCTTTCTTGATTGCTCGTCGCAAGCAGGCTAAGCGAAGCACGCAATCGCGTGGAAGCCGAAAGCCACAAGGGGGGGCTCCGCTCAGGGATATTAATTCTGATGACTTGCTAACGATTTATTTTCGCACGTAGTGCGGAGTATCAATCTATAGAACCCACAATCGTGGGTTTCGGGGAGGGAGTAGTACATAGGATTCAAGATATGCCTATTTCTGTTTACTTAGTATTTTCAATACCCGTTTTGGCGAAAAATCATACAGAGTAACGTATGGTAAAAAAAACAAACTTTTCAAATCTTATGATATGGATTCTAAGTTGTTTATATAGATGACTTATTGAGTTTCTTCTACCTTGATAATTATTTTTTTTAAACTTTTTTTAAGTTTTTTTGCAGAAATGTTTGGCCGTTTTAGAAAAAACTTGTAATTTTGAACTCTCTACGATGAGGCATTAGCCAAAATGTTGAGAAATAGCCAAGGGGGCTTGCAAAATTAGCAACCGGCTGTATTGAAAATTTGGGCAGGTACCGAAGCGGTCAACCGGGGCAGACTGTAAATCTGCTGGGCTACGCCCTACGGAGGTTCGAATCCTTCCCTGCCCACCAATCCTTTTAAAGGTACCATTGCGGGAGTAGCTCAGTTGGTAGAGCATCAGCCTTCCAAGCTGAGGGTCGCGGGTTCGAGTCTCGTCTCCCGCTCAAAAGATTCGGCACCATTTGTTATAACTGGTGCTTTTTTTTTGGGGGTAAACTGAGATTGACTTTGGCACATAAGAGGACGTTGATAAGGGTATGTGAGCATATCTGAAAGAGGATATAGGCTGATATAGCTCAGTTGGTAGAGCACTACCATGGTAAGGTAGGGGTCAACGGTTCAAGTCCGTTTATCAGCTCTCAAAAGATGTCGCAAGAAGATGGATACGGGTGTAGCTCAATTGGTAGAGTGGCGGTCTCCAAAACCGTAGGCTGTGGGTTCGAGTCCTACCACCCGTGCAAATTTTTAACCGGAGGGCATCTGTTCTTCGGGTTGTTTGTATTTTAAATAAAGGCAGACAGATGAGTGCAGTAAATAGCATTAAAAAGTTCTGGAAAGAAGTAATGCTTGAGATGAAAAAGGTTTCTTGGCCATCTCGAAAACAATCATGGGATTCTATGATTGTTGTTTTGGTAGTATTGGGATTGTTTACCGTTGCTTGTGGATTAGTTGACGGTGCTTTCAATTGGATCATGGGCTTTGTCTATGGAATTTCTATCTAAACTAAGTATTAATTAATTAGAAAATATATAATATGGCAGAAGTATTTATTGACGAAAGTCAGGAAGAGCAAGGTCGTTGGTATGCCGTAAGAACCTTCACCGGGCATGAAGAAAAAGTGAGAGATACTATTGAGCGTGAGGCGAAAAACCTTGGGCTTGAGGATCGCATTTTTGAAGCAGTAGTCCCTAAGGAAAACGTAATTGAGGTTCGTAATGGTAAAAAACGTACCCGTGAAAAAAACTTCTTGCCAGGATATATGTTAGTCCGTTGTAAAATGGACATCAAGGTTAAAGATGTAATCTCTAACCTACCTTCCATCGTGAGTTTCGTTGGAAGACGTGGCGAGCCTGAACCGCTCCAAAAACTCGAAATCGAAAGAATATTCGGTAGGGTCGAGGAGCGTAAAGATATTGCTACGGTTGAAACGAAATTCCAAGTAGGAGATCCTGTGAAAGTCATTGACGGACCATTCAATACCTTTAATGGTGCTGTAATGGAAGTTAATGAAGAAAAACAGAAGCTCAAAGTGGAAGTACAGATTCTTGGACGGAAAACCCCAGTGGAATTGGACTTCACTCAAGTCGAAGTTTCATTTGGAAAAGAGTCCTAAAATTATTGTATTATTCATTTAATGTGAGTTGAAATAATGGCTAAAAAAGTAGCAGGTTCGTTTAAACTACAGCTTAAAGCCGGCGAGGCTTCAATGGCACCTCCAGTAGGTCCTGCGTTCGGTCAACGCGGACTTAACGGTATGGAGTTCGTCAAGCAATTTAATGGCAAAACTTCCGGTAACAGAGGAAATATTTATCCGGTTATCATTACGTTTTATGCCGACAAGTCGTTTACTTTCGAAATTAAATCACCTCCTGCATCAATTCTATTGAAGAAAGCAGCTGGTATCAAGTCTGGTTCTCCAGAATCAAACAAGAAAAAAGTAGGTAAAGTAACACGTGCACAGCTTGAAGAAATCGTTGAAATTAAAAAAGCTGATTTAAACGCAACTGATATTGACGCAGCTTGTCGTATGATCGCGGGTACAGCACGTGCTTGTGGTATTGTCGTAAAAGACTAATTCGTAATTATTAATCAAAATTATCCGGATAGGTATAATGAAAAGAGGTAAAAGATATAACGAACTTGTCAAAGGATACGATTTGAAGAAAGCTTATGAGCTTGAAAAAGCTATTGAGTTGGTAAAGAAAAATGCCACAGCAAAATTCGATGAATCTTTTGATATTAGTATGAATCTTGGGGTTGACCCGAGAAAAGCAGACCAGATGGTACGTGGTACGGTGTCATTGCCACACGGTACTGGTAAAGACGTTCGTGTTCTGGTATTTGCTAAAACTCCTAAAGACCAAGAAGCATTAGATGCTGGTGCTGACTATGCTGGTTTAGACGAGTACGTAGAAAAAATCCAAGGCGGTTGGACAGATGTAGATGTTGTAATCGCTACTCCTGATGTAATGGGAGTTGTTGGTAGATTAGGACGTGTCTTAGGGCCACGTGGATTGATGCCAAACCCTAAAGTTGGTACTGTAACTTTTGATATCGCTCAAACAGTTAAAGAAATGAAAGCTGGTAAAATCGAATATCGTGTTGATAAGACAGGTAATATTCACGCCGGTTTAGGTAAATGCTCATTTGGTGTTGAGCAGTTAGTGGATAACTTCACTAAGTTCTACTCTTCAATCATCAAAGCAAAACCAACTTCTGCAAAAGGTAAATATGTAAAACATATTTCCATTTCTTCAACAATGGGACCATCTGTACTATTAGATGAGAACTCTATTAGAGTTGAAGTATAAAAAATTAAAACATACTCTCGTTGATTACGCGACAAGAGTATATTAATATTGACTATTACGCACATCCGAATAAGGACACGCTTCTCAACCCGGCTTGCCGGAGGTCCTGACGGATAATAAATATAGAAGGTTAAACATGACAGCTAGAGAAAAAAAGAAATTAGCCTTAGAAAATCTAAAAGAGCTTTTAGATGGAGCTTCTGGTATTTATGTGCTTAACTTTGCTACTATGACTGTTGCTGAAGACTTTGAATTCCGTAAGGCAATCAAAGAAACAGGCTGCAAGTACAAAGTTTTCAAAAATACCTTGATTAGAAGAGCTTTTGCAGAAACTGAAGGTCTTGACATACCTGAAGAACTGTTAGTTGGACAATCAGGCATTGTATTCGCTTATGATGATCCTACTACTCCTGCAAAAATTATCAAAAAAGCCTATGACAAAGACCACAAACCTGTTCTTAAAGCAGCAAGTCTTGATGGTCAAGTTTTCGACGGTTCTCAATTAGACGTAGTTGCTTCTCTACCTTCAAAAGAAGATATGATTGCTTCAATTATCGGTTCATTGAACGCACCTGCTTCAGGTATCCATGGTTCAATCAACGGCTTGATGCGAGATATAGCATCTATGATTGAAGAAGTCGGTAAAAAAAACGCAGCATAAGTTTGTAAATAATTGATTGTACTTTGCTGTAAAAATTGAAATTTTAAAAAATAATATAATTTTGGAGATTTAAAATGTCTGAAAAAATCGAAAAACTGTTAGAAGAAATCGGTGCGTTAACATTAGTTGAAGCTGCTGAATTGAAAGAAGCTATGGAAGAAAAATTCGGCGTATCTGCTGCTGCTCCAGTTATGATGGCTGGTCCTGCTGCAGGTGGCGGTGAAGCAGAAGCTGCTGAAGAAAAAACTGAATTTGACGTTGAGTTGACTGAAGTTGGAGCTAAAAAATTGAACGTAATTAAAGCTGTTCGTGGTTTGACTGGTCAAGGCTTGAAAGAAGCTAAAGATGCGGTTGAAAGTGCTCCTACTATCATCAAAGAAGGCGTATCTAAAGAAGACGCAGAAGCTGCTAAGAAAGAACTTGAAGAAGCTGGTGCTAAAGTTACTCTAAAGTAATTCGCTTAACTTTTTTATTTGTAGAAACGCAGTTATACTGCGTTTCTACTTACTAATTTTCGACGAATTGCTCGCTCTTAAAAAAAAATGTATAATATAAATATAGAAGATTTATAAGTATTGGAACCTAAATCAAAATTATAGCGCATAGGGTTTTTTAACATTTTCTCGATATGAGGTGATGTTAAGAGGTCCTATTTTTTTCTGTTATTACAGAAGTATTTGGAGGTAAATGTGGAAAGCGATTTAATCCGCGATGAAATTACTGAAATAGAAAACAACCAATTGGAAGAAACTTTCGTTACGATTGAAAGCGACCCTGCTGAAATCGAGAAAATGAATGCTGTCAAACAGTTTACAGACGAAGAGTTATTGATAGAAGGCTCAAAGTGGCTGACTAAGGAAGAAGGTATTGAACGTTTGAGAAAGAGAATATCATTCTCTGATTTTGAAAGACGTACAGACTTCCCTGATTTGCTACACTTGCAGCTCGATTCTTTCGATGACTTCCTGCAAGAGCATACCCCACCTGCATTGAGAAAAATGACAGGATTGCATGCATCATTCGTAAATAACTTCCCAATTGAAGACGCATCTTCAATTTTTCAATTAGAGTATATTGATTATGCTATTGAAAAACCAAAGTACAGCGAAGACGAATGCCGAGAACGTGAGTTGACTTTCGCAAAACCGTTGAAAGCAAGATTGAGATTATCATCTAAAGCAGAAAAAGATTCAGAAGATTGGATTGATGCTGTTGAACATGAGGTATATCTTGGTAATATCCCTGCTATGACTGATAGAGGGACATTTATTATCAATGGTGCCGAACGTGTAATTGTAACTCAAATCCACCGTAGTCCGGGTGTCTTCTTTGATAATGCACTTCACCCGAACGGTACAAGAATCTACACGGCAAGAATTATCCCATTCCGTGGTAGCTGGATGGAATTTACTACGGACATTCATGATGTAATGTATGCCTACATCGACCGTAAAAAGAAATTCCCACTAACGGCTCTCTTGCGTGCATTAGGTTTCTCATCTGATGAAGACATCTTGGAATTATTTGAACTTTATACGACGATTACGTCAGAAGAGATAAACGAAGATTATATAGATAGAAAAATTGCATCAGATGTAATTGATTTGACAACAGGTGAAATCATTGCTACTCGTGATATGATTTTAGATAAAGAGTTATTGGCTCGTTTCAAAGAAACTGAAATCACAGACATCAAACTTTATTCTTTTGAAAGTGTAAATGATGAACCTGTTATCGCAAGAACATTGACGAAAGATCCGTCACGTAATCGTGAAGAAGCATTGGAAATCATTTACCGCCAATTACGTTCTTCAGATCCACCTGATTTGGAAACTGCTGAAGCTCTATTAGATAAGCTGTTTTTCAATCCTAAGAGATATGATCTTGGTGTGGTTGGACGTACTCGTATTAATGAAAAAATGGGCTTGGATATCCCAATCGAAGAAACAACTTTGACTACGCAGGATATTATTTCTATTATCAAAAAACTGCTCGATTTGCATAAAAATATGCTTGCTGGAGATGATATTGACCACTTGGGCAACCGTCGTATTCGTACAGTAGGGGAGCAGCTTACTCAGCAATTTAATATTGGTCTATCACGTATGGCACGTACTATTCGTGAGAGACTATCAATACATGATGGTGATAATTTAACTCCTTCTGAATTGGTAAACGCAAGAACAATCAGTTCTGTAATTAATCAATTCTTCGGAACTAATCAGTTATCACAGTTTATGGATCAAACTAACCCGCTATCAGAGGTGACTCATAAACGTCGTACATCAGCATTAGGGCCTGGTGGTTTGACTCGTGAGAGAGCTGGTTTCGAGGTGCGTGACGTTCACTATACTCACTATGGTCGTCTCTGCCCGATTGAAACTCCTGAGGGACCAAATATTGGTTTGATTTCTTCTATGGCGATTCACGCAAGAGTTAATGAATTAGGTTTCATTGAAACTCCGTACAAACGTGTAATTAATGGTGTAGTATCAAAAGAGATAGAATACGTATCCGCCGAAAAAGAAGATGGAAAAATAATTCTCCCGGCATCAACAGTAGTTGGCCCGAATGGAGAATTGAGCGAAGATAAATATAAAGCTCGTCAATCAGGTGACTATGTCATGGTTGACAAAGAAGATATTGATTATATTGACGTATCTACAGACCAGCTGACTTCTGTGGCATCTGCAATGATTCCATTCCTTGAACATGATGATGCAAACCGTGCGCTTATGGGCTCGAATATGCAACGTCAAGCTGTTCCTCTATTACGTCCGAAAGCTCCTATCGTTGGTACTGGTATGGAAGCTCGTGCGGCACATGACTCACGTAATCTTATCGCTGCTACAGGTGATGGTGTTGTTGAGTATGTTTCTGCTGAAAAAATTATTATCCGATATGATGATAAACGTTCTGAAATTGAAAAATTAATCGACTTCGATTTCCAAGAAAAAGTAACTTACTACTTAACTAAATTTTTTAGAACTAACCAGGATACTTGTTACAATCATCGTCCTTTAGTTAAAAAAGGAGATAAAGTTGTCAAAAATACTCCTCTTGTAGATAGTGCTTCTACGGAGTTAGGTGAGTTGGCAATCGGTCAAAACGTTATGGTAGCATTTATGCCTTGGCGTGGTTATAACTTTGAAGATGCGATTATACTTTCAAAGACATTAGTTGCTCGTGATGTATTTACTTCCATCCATGTCGAAGAACTTTCATTACAAGTTCGTGATACAAAACGTGGGGAAGAGGAATTTACAAGAGAAATTCCTAACGTAAGTGAAGAAGCAACAAAAGATCTAGATGAGAGTGGTATCGTTCGTGTCGGTTCAAAAATTGAAGAAGGGGATATATTAATCGGTAAGGTAACTCCGAAGGGTGAAACAGACCCTACTCCGGAAGAAAAATTATTACGTGCAATTTTTGGTGATAAAGCCGGAGATGTGAAAGATGTATCATTGAAAGCTACTCCGGGCTTGAAAGGTACCGTAATCAATACGAAACTTTTCACTCGTCGTATCTTATCAATGGATAAAGATGTCCGTATTCGTGAAAAGAAACGTCAAGAACAATTAGTACGTCTCGAAAATGATGCACTTGAAAAATTAGATAAAGATTTCGTAAAACGCTTGGCAACCATTTTGGATAACAAGAAAATTCTTGGGCTGAAATTAACAACAGGTATTACTGTTTTCAGAGCGGGTACTACGGTTAAAGCTGCGGACTTGCTAGAGCAATTTGAAGAAGGTGTTTTATATCCTGATAAAATTGATTTAGATGAATACATCGTAGAAGATGATGAGACAATGGACATTATCTTGAGATTATATCATAACTACATTACTCGACGTAATGACAAAAAGGCAATTTTCAAAGCAGAACGTAACAAACTTGCATCCGGTGATGAATTACAACCAGGCATCTTGCAAATGGCAAAAGTATATCTTGCTAAAAAACGTAAACTGCAAGTAGGTGATAAGATGGCAGGTCGCCACGGTAACAAAGGTATCGTATCAAATATAGTTGATATTGAAGATATGCCATTCTTGCCGACAGGTCGTCCAGTTGATATTATCCTTAATCCGTTGGGCGTGCCTTCTCGTATGAACCTTGGTCAGCTTTATGAAACTGCATTGGGGTGGGCTGGTTTAGAATTGGGAGTTCACTTTGCGACTTCAATTTTCGATGGTGCTACTTGGGAACAAGTAGGGGACTATCTTGAAAAAGCAGGTCTGCCAAGAAGTGGAAAAACAAAACTTTATAATGGTCGTACAGGCGTGCTTTTCGATAATGAAGTTACAGTTGGTATAATGTATATGCTGAAACTGTCTCACTTGGTTGCCGATAAACTTCACGCTCGTTCAATCGGACCTTACTCTCTCATCACACAACAGCCACTCGGTGGTAAAGCACAGTTTGGTGGTCAAAGACTTGGTGAGATGGAGGTTTGGGCGTTAGAAGCATACGGAGCTTCTCATACTCTGCAAGAGATGATTACTATGAAATCTGATGATGTTCAGGGGCGTGCGAAGATGTACGAAACTATCGTTAAAGGTGAAAATATGCCTAACCCTAATATTCCTGAATCATTCAACGTATTGGTTCGTGAGTTACAAGGTCTCGGCTTAGATATTGTAATTGAATAATATAGATTTAAACTTGGTTGCGGAGTTAAGCGAAGCAACCAAGTTTTACTAATGGAACGTCCCTTTAACTAAGTTTAGGGGATTAATAACAAAAAATAGAAAATAAAGATTGACATATATTTGGAGTAATAATGCACTCATTGTCGATACCAAGAGATGGTTTTAATCAAATCTTATTAAAGATTTCTTCTCCTGATGACATTTTGAATCGTTCTCACGGCGAGGTAACAAAACCTGAAACTATCAACTACCGTTCATTTCGTCCCGAGAAAGACGGGCTTTTCTGCGAAAAGATTTTCGGTCCAATTCGTGATTGGGAATGTGCTTGCGGTAAATACAAACGTATCCGTTATAAAGGAATTGTTTGTGACCGTTGCGGTGTAGAGGTAACACAAAAAGCTGTTAGACGTGAAAGAATGGGACACATCATGCTGTCTGTACCTGTAGTTCATATATGGTTTATGCGTACACTACCGAGTAAAATTTCTGCTATTCTCGGTATGCCAACCAAAGATATTGAACGTGTGGTTTACTACGAATCATATATCGTAGTTCAGCCGGGTAGTACAGGCTTGCAAAAGAAAGACCTTTTAACAGAGGAGGAATACTTAAATGTAATCCTTTCTCAAACACCGGAAGATAAGGATTTAGATGATGATGATCCAAACAAATTCATCGCTCTTATCGGTGGTGAAGCAATCAAGGCACTTTTAAAAAGAGTAGAGCCTGAAAAAGAATACAGAGAATTAAAAATACGCTTGAAAGAAGAGACTTCTCAAGCGAAGAAAACTGATTTAATCAAACGTTTGAGAATCCTTGACGCATTCCGTCATTCTCAAATGGGTACTCATCCGAACGAACCGAGTTGGATGGTGCTTGATGTTGTTCCCGTAATTCCTCCGGACTTGCGTCCTCTCGTTCCATTGGAAGGCGGGCGTTTTGCAACATCTGATTTAAATGACCTTTACAGACGTGTTATCATCAGAAATAACCGTTTGAAACGATTAATTGACATCAAAGCTCCAGAAGTAATCTTGAGAAATGAAAAACGTATGCTTCAAGAAGCCGTTGATGCACTTTTCGATAACAGCCGCCGTGCTGCGAAAACTGAATCACAAAGAGCTTTAAAATCGCTTGCTGATACGCTAAAAGGTAAAAACGGTCGTTTCCGTCAAAACCTTTTGGGTAAACGTGTTGATTACTCCGGTCGTTCTGTAATCGTTGTGGGGCCTGAGCTTCATATGCACGAATGTGGCATGCCTAAGGATATGGCCGTAGAGCTGTTTAAACCATTCATCATCCGTCGTTTGATTGAACGGGGGTACGTGAAAACGGTTAAATCAGCCAAGAAAATGGTAGAAAGAAAAACTAATGAAGTATATGATATTTTAGAAAATGTAATTGAAGGACATCCGGTAATGCTTAACCGTGCCCCTACTCTTCACAGATTGGGTATCCAAGCATTCCAGCCTCGACTTATCGAAGGTAAAGCAATTCAGTTGCACCCATTGGTATGTACTGCATTTAACGCCGATTTTGACGGTGATCAAATGGCAGTTCACCTACCACTTTCTTACGAAGCACAATTAGAAGCATTGCTTTTAATTTTAGCTCCGCATAATATCATGCATACTCAAAATGGTAATCCGATTTCCGTACCTTCTCAAGATATGGTACTTGGTGTTTACTATTTGACAAAATATAAACCAGGTGTAAAAGGTGAAGGTAAATCATTTGGTAAACCGGAAGAAGTTATCATCGCTCACAATAACAATCAGCTTGATCTTCATGCGAAAATAAAGGTTCGTTATGATGATAAAATTATTGAAACTACTACAGGTCGTGTAATTCTTAATCAATTAGTTCCTGAAGAATTAGGTTTCGTAAATGAGCTATTGACTAAGAAACGTCTTCGTCAAATTATCGGTAACACATTCCGTTTTGCAGGTTTGGCGAAAACTGTAGCATTCCTTGATGACTTGAAGCAAATTGGTTTCTCTTACGCAACGATGGGTGGTTTGTCGGTGTCTATCCACGATGTGGTAATCCCTCCTGAAAAAGAGCAAATCATTGATTCATCTCAGGAAAAAATTGACAATATTGAGATGGCATATCAAAATGGTGTGATTTCCGGTGGTGAACGTTATAACAAAATTATTGATGTTTGGACTACTGCGACAAACCGTATCGCTGATCACCTTTACCAAGATATGCAGGAAGATAAAAACGGATTTAATACATTCTGGATGATGCTTGACTCTCAAGCAAGGGGTTCCAAAGAACAAATTCGTCAGTTAGCAGGTATGCGTGGTTTGATGGCTAAACCAACAAAATCACTTTCTGGTTCAACAGGTGAATTGATCGAAAACCCAATTCTTGCAAACTTTAAAGAGGGCTTGTCAATCCTTGAATACTTTATCTCTACTCACGGTGCTCGTAAAGGTTTGGCTGATACAGCATTGAAAACAGCCGATGCCGGTTATTTGACTCGTCGTTTGCATGACGTAGCTCAAGATGTAATCATCACTAAAGACGATTGCGGTACTATCCGTGGTGTTGAAATGGCTGCATTGAAAGATGGGGAAGAGATTAAAGAAAGCTTGGCAGAAAGAATTATTGGTCGTGTTGCTCTGAACGATGTTATTGATCCACTAACCAACAAGCAAATTATTAAAGCTGGCGGATTAATCACAGAAACAATTGCAAAAGATATAGAAGCTACTTCTATCGATACTGTAATGATTAGGTCAGTATTGACTTGTGAATCAAAACATGGGGTATGTGCTTCTTGTTACGGTCGTAACTTATCATCAGGTGCTATGGTTGATACTGGTGAAGCTGTTGGTACTATCGCTTCTCAATCTATTGGTGAGCCAGGGACACAGTTAACTCTTCGTACGTTCCACGCTGGTGGTGTGGCTGCTGCGATTGCGTCTCAATCATCTGTTAAATCTAAATTCTCCGGTACTGTTCAATTTGAAAACGTTCGTACTATTAGTTATGAAGGTGATGAAGGTGAAGTAACAGTAGCAGTGAGTCGTTCAGGTGTTATTTATATCGTTGAGCCGAATTCAAATCGTAAGTTAACAAAATATGATGTAACTTATGGTGCGGTACTTAACGTTAGAGATGGGGATTATATAGAAAAAGGCACTATGGTTTACGAATGGGATCCGTATAACTCAACTATTATCAACGAATTTGCAGGTCGTGTTCGCTATCGTGATTTGGTACAAAACGTAACTTACCGTGAAGTAAATGATGAACAAACAGGCCACATTACTAAGATTGTAATTGATTCAAAGGACAGAACAAAATCACCTTGTATTGAAGTTGTCGGTGAAGATGGTGAAATTTTGAAAACCTACAATACACCATCTCGAGCTCAATTGAGTGTTGATGATAATGAATGGGTAGGTGTCGGTGGTTCTCTCGTGAAAATTCCTCGTGATATGGGACGTACTCGAGATATTACCGGTGGTTTGCCTCGTGTAACTGAGTTGTTTGAAGCACGTGCTCCTCAAAGTCCTGCTGTCGTTTCTGATATTGATGGTGTTGTATCATTTGCCCAAATCAAACGTGGTAACAGAACTATCGTAGTTACTTCTCACGATGAGAAAACAACTATGCAATATCATGTTCCAATTGGTAAATATATCTTGGTACAGGAAGGTGACTTTATCCGTTCAGGAGATAGAATGACGGAAGGTTCAATTGATCCTCACGATATTTTGAGAATCAAAGGTGCCAATGCTGTTCAAGAATATTTAGTGAATGAAATTCAAGAGGTATATCGTCTCCAAGGTGTGAAAATTAACGATAAGCATATCGAAATTATCGTTCGCCAAATGCTTCAGAAAGTTAAAATTTCTGATTCAGGGGATTCTGATTTCATCGAAAACGATAATGTTGATAAACTGCGTTTCCAAGAGGAAAATAACAAAATTAAAGGTATGGTATATATTGTTGATAAAGGGGAAACTAAGTTTAACGAAGGTCAAATATATACTAAACGTCGCGTTAGAGATGCTAATAAAGAATATGTTAAGAGAGGTAAGGTTCCTGCGGAATTCCGCCCTGCTCAGCCGGCTGTTGCGAAACCAATTCTTCTTGGTATCACTCAAGCATCATTGACAACTGAAAGTTGGTTATCAGCTGCGTCATTCCAAGAAACTACTCGCGTACTTTCCGAAGCATCTGTAGCAGCAAAAGTTGATGGATTACGCGGTCTGAAAGAAAATATCATCATCGGTCAATTGATTCCTGCCGGTACTGGTTTACGCCATTACCAAAAAATGACAATTAATAGTGAAGTTGGTGATATATTCGGTCGTGAGCTTCCTCCGGTGGAAGGAGAGGATAATGAAAATATCGTTAATACTCCTGAAGCTATCAAAGAAGAAGCAACAATTGCGGCAACCCAGAAGAAATAGTCTCGCAAACTATATGACTGCTAAATAAAAAGCAGGTTGCCATTGGCAACCTGCTTTTGTTATGTTAATGTTTGTTATTTTTTTGTGTTATAGGGTGTTTCTAAACGCTATATAAGGTCGAGTTCACTACAAGTTTATTTAGCGTTTGTAAGCGAACATTTTCTAAAAATGATGGATAACTTTCGCAATAACACCTACTACCTGATTTTCCGGTGAATAAATAGAAAATATCTCAACTAAATTCCCGCTAGCATCTTCTAAAAATGTTCCGTAATCAGTTTCAATGTATTTACAGATTGAAATTTTATCTTTCTTTGCTACACATACTAATTGACTATTTAGAGGTTTTAATGCAGTATCAATAATTAGTGTGTCTCCTTTTTTTATCTTTTCAAAGCAACTTTCTCCCGAAACTCTTGCAAAAAAAGTAGAGGAAGGATGCTCGATAAGCATTTCATTTATATCAATTATCTCATCTATCTCTTTATCTGTTGCTACGTAATTACCGGCAGAAGCAGCAGATTTGAATTTGGGGACTCCCGACTTTTCACTGTTATCAATATTAAAAATGGCATCTAATATCATTTTGATTCCCATTAAACTCTAAAAACATATCCATTGTACAAATATCAAATTACGTGCCAATATTAGTATTAAGTAATCAGTTGTCTGAATAGTAGCAGTTAGCATCTATTTAGACTACACTTAGAATTTAGAATAGGCACAAAAAAAAGAGCTGCCCAAAAGAGCAGCTCTTGATTTTTTGATCTATGTATATGATGGTAGGATTAGTGAACAACGTTCAGTAATTGAGTAGAAGTTTTATTACCATCTGAAAGAACAACATAGTAAGAACCTGAAGCCAAGGCTGAAGTGTTGATTGTTAAGCCGTGAAGACCAGCTGAAACGATACCTTCCTGTGCAGTCAATACTTCGTTACCAATTGAATCATAAACTTTTACAGTAGTATTTGTTGCATCTGTAACCGAGAATGAAACTTCTGCATAAGCGTTTGCAGGATTTGGATAAGGAGTATTCAATGTGAATGCAGTTACATTATCATTTACAGATAGAACTGGCTCATAATATTTAGTTGCATCATCAAAGTTAATACCTAATACATAGTAAGCATTAGGACGGTTAGTAACCATTTGAGAAACGACAGGATCAGGGATTACAATCAATGAGTCAGAAGTGTACATTACAGTTCTGTTACCACGTAGTAAAGCATTATTCAAACTTGGAACTACAGGAGGGAATTGTAAACCTTTAGGTTGGTGTGAGTCATCAGTAACTTGAATTGTTTTCCATTCACCGTCAGTGCTTCTGTTTGCAGCAAATATATCCGCAACCGCAAATTGAGAAAGTGTACCTTTTGATACATAAGAACCACTTTCTTTTCTGAATAATTCTACAGCATTTTCTTCCCCTACATCAATAATTTTTTCTTCCATAGAAGCGTAGTTTCTCCATGCAACTATAGCATTGTTACCGTCAGCAGTTCTTGTTGCTGTAATTGAGTATGCTTCGTTGAAAAATTCTTGATAGAATGTTAATTGACCTTCGTCATTTACCATTAGTGCATAAGCATGAACTTGGTCTTGTCCCCAAGTTCCACTTAATCCACGAACCTGTGCGATTGGTGTGATAGTCCAAGTTCCATCTTTATAACGGAACTCTGTGATTTCGAAAGTTCTGATAAACTCTGAACCATCTTTAAGTAGCAATTCTACGTTAGTGAATACTGAGTAGTCATTAGGACCAAAAGCAACGATTGCATTTTGACCATAAGGGAAACCGATAGTTTGAACTCTGTTGCCTAACCAGTTTGACATATCTTGATCAAATAAATCAGAGAAATAATCAACTACCTCTTGAGTCCATTCTCTTGTCGCACCACGACCATCTAAATAAGTATCAAGTAATGAAACCGGACAAGCATTGAATTCCGACCAAGTTATACCACCGTCTTCAGACATTGAAACCGCAACTGAACGATCGTTATTTGGGTTGTCATCTGCCATCATATTCACCACACCGGCATAAACGTTACCAGAAGGGTCTGTACATTGGAACATACCTGAATTGTGAGTAGTGCTAAAACCAGCATTAGGATCTTTGTAGAATGTTGTAGGATCCCAAGTAGCAGGTCTTTCAAAGGCCATATTGTAATCAGGGAAACCTATAGAAGCTTGACCATATACACCATATTGTGAAGTTGTACTAGTTGTTGCCAATACTTGAGTAGCAGTAAAGGTTAGTTGGTCATCTACCAAATAAACACTTGATGGAGAAGAGTCATAAGCCCAGTCTGCACCGTTATCAGGTGAGAATTGAGTGATGATAGGTTCATCACCACCATCATTCCATGTGCCGTCGTCCCATACATTTACAGTCAAACCTGCATAGTAATAAGAAGCTCCATTCTTACCGTTAGGATCCCATTGGTAAGCACGTGCACCAAAGACGAATGATAAATCTTCGATGTCATCACCACCATCACGGTTAGCTATACCACCAGTTGGATATAGAACTAAGATATCACTGTAAACAGTTGGGAAAGTATATTTATCCCAAGCTAAATCCTCTGTGCTGTTTTTAGCATCTGCATAAACAGCATGGAAACGGTATTGTGCTTCACCTGTTTCAAAATCTGAGTCTTGATATTCAGCAGTAATAATCACAATAAGGTTTGATGCAGGATCATAGAAGAATTGGTTATGCTCAGAATCTCCTCCGCTATAACGGTTTGTTAAAATGTACTCTGTTCCAGGGTTTGGAACAATATTTTTCATCCAGTAAGCAGGAAGACCAGATTGTAATTCAGATTGTTTTTTCTCCATTCTCATTTGTGGAGTAGCTTCCCAGATAGGAGCTGTAATTTCTTTTTCAAAGTTAGGGATGTCTTGTAACTTTAATACATCACCATCAACATTGAAGTTTGCAGAGAGAATCATTGGTACAAAAATTGCAACCAAGATTGAGTAGAATAACTTATTCATCGTATCTCCAATAAAATATAGTTTAACAAAAAATTTAACAAAAATTAATCAAAATTCAAAATTAACCAAAATATAAACAGCAAATTTAACGATTTTCTACGAGATAGAAAAATGCTATCTAACATAATACAACATTTTTTTTGGGATTTGGTTACAAAAAATTAAAAAAATCGTAAAAAAATATTAATTTTGTATTATATATTTGATTTATTTATGGATTTTATGAAAAAGAACCTAATTCTATTGCTGATTTTTTTGATTATTTCGCTTGGGACTCCGGCTTGTTTTATTGTTGTTTATCCCGAAGGTGAGGACGTTGCACCCGAAATTAAAATATCACCGAAAGCAGAAATAGAAATGAGTGATGAAGTAGTCCGTTCTCAAAAAGGAGATATGATTGCTCAGTTACCTCAAAATTGGTTTTTCGTAGATTTAGGAAAAAAACTTGATACCGAAGTTTTCGCAACCGCCGTTAATCCAGATTATAATCTTTCAGCTGTTTTTTCTATAATGCCGACAGATAAGCAGATGGAAAAGGTGATAAAGAAAGAAGGATTGATTGGAGCAGCAAGAATATCGCTTGACAAACGCAACAAAACAAGCGATTCAGGCGTAAAGTTAGCAGGAAAATATCAAGTTATAAATGCGGGTACTCTGCAATTTGCAGTTTACCAATTTACCACCTCTGGGGCGATAAATGCAAAGACTGCTGTTTTTCGTTCGCAGATGGGGGTATATTACGAATTTTCTTTGATTCCGATGATTGTGAATGGGAATCCGCTTCCGCCTCAAGATGAGATTGATAAAATTTTTCAGTCTATATTGGCAACTTTGAAATATTAATAATTTAACGTATAATATAATGGCTAAAAAAAATAACAAGCAGAAAGAACCAAAAACCTTTACAGGCGAATTGGTTTCGTGGATTAAAACGATAGTATGGGCTATCGTTGTGGTGATGTTTATAAATGGTGCTTTATTGGCTTCCTTTACGGTTCCGACCCCATCAATGGTAGGGACAGTTTTGCCAGGCGACTTTATGTTCGTCAATAAGTTTATCTACGGCCCGACGACTCCTCAGATAATTCCATTCCTAAATATACCCCTCCCATTTTACAAATTTCCGGGTGTAAAAGAACCTGAAAAAGGTGATGTCATTGTGTTCATCTATCCAGGTAATCCGAATCAAGTCAAGTCTGACCAGTTCACTTACTATTTGAAACGTTGCATTGCTACTGCGGGCGATACCTTAGAAGTTATCGACAAGAAAGTTTATATTAACAAAGAGTTACAGGGGCTTCCTGAACACGTACAGTTTGACTATGGGGCACCTGATAGAAGAACTTCGTTTCCGGCAACTAAAAATTTCACTCGTGATAACTGGGGACCTCTTCGCATTCCGGCCGAAGGCGATGTGATTGAGCTTAGTCGTAAGAATATCATGGATTGGAATATTTTCATTCAACGAGAGGGGCATGAGGTACTCGTGAGAGGAAAAGAAATATTGATTGATGGTGTGGTAACAGATAGCTATACTGTGGAAAGAAACTATTGCTTCGGTATGGGGGATAATCGTGATAATAGTTATGATAGTCGTGCATGGGGCTTTATCCCTTACGATAATGTAGTTGGAACTCCGATGATTGTTTACTGGTCATGGAATAAAGAAATTAAATTTTCCCAAATCGGAGAGAAATTAGGTTCTATCAGGTTTGATAGATTCCTCAAAATTATCCGCTAAGTATAGAGTTATTTTTCATTTCAAGACTTGACCGAAAGGTCGGGTCTTGTTTTTTTGTACAGGGGGATATGAAAAAAAATGTGGAAAATTTCAAGTTTTTTTTAAAATTATTTGGTCAGTTGGAAAAATAGTCGTAATTTTGAAGTCTCTGTTAATACAGATTTTAGTATTCTGTTAAGGAAGAGTTTTAGAAACAGTAAATTTTTTGGAGATATAGATGCCAACTATTAGTCAGTTAATTAGAAAGGGCAGAAAGCAGACAGTTAAGAAAAGCAAATCAGCGGCTTTGTTAAACTGTCCTCAAAGACGAGGCGTATGCACACGTGTATATACGACTACTCCGAAGAAACCTAACTCGGCTATGCGTAAAGTTGCTCGTGTTCGCTTGACATCGAAATTCGAAGTAACAGCGTATATCCCGGGCGAAGGGCATAATCTTCAAGAACACAGTATCGTTTATGTACGTGGCGGTCGTGTTAAAGATTTGCCAGGTGTTCGTTATCATATCGTTCGCGGTGCAGCTGATACTCAGGGCGTGGAAAACAGAAATCAAGGTCGTTCAAAATACGGCTGTAAACGTCCTAAAAAATAATTAGTGGTAAGTATTTAAAAATTTTAGTCTGAAGTAAGAAGATATGAGAAAAAGAAGAGCCGAAAAGAGACGATTAGTGCCGGACATTAAATATAATGACCTGCTCGTTGCTCGTTTCGTAAATGCAATTATGCTTGACGGTAAAAAGACTACAGCTCAACGCATCGTCTATGATGCATTCGATATCGTTGCTGAAAAAACAAAAGAAGAACCATTAGAGGTTTTCAAAAAAGCAATGGCGAATGTAGCACCAGTAATGGAAGTACGTTCTCGCCGTGTCGGTGGTGCGACTTACCAAGTGCCTGTAGATGTTCGTGAAGATCGTCGTATTGCATTATCTATCAGATGGGTCAAAAACTTCGCTCGCAGCCGCCGCGAAAAAACAATGGCTGAGAGAGTAGCTGGTGAAATTATGTCTGCAGCCAAAGGTGAAGGATCCGCTGTTAAGAAAAAAGAAGATACACATAGAATGGCAGAAGCAAATAAAGCTTTTGCTCACTTTAAATGGTAATCCTTAGGATTGCTGATAGTTCTTTGAAAATTTAACCTGACATTAACATGCAGCCTAAAAGCGAAATATCTAGATTACGAAACATCGGAATCATGGCTCATATAGATGCTGGAAAAACTACCACTACGGAAAGAATTTTATTCTATTCCGGTTACCTTCACCGAATAGGAGAAGTTGATGATGGTACCGCATTTATGGACTATATGCAGCAGGAACGTGAAAGAGGCATAACAATTATGTCCGCAGCCACTACTTGTTACTGGCATGACTATCAAATCAATATTATTGATACTCCTGGTCATGTTGATTTCACAGCAGAGGTGCAGCGTTCGCTAAGAGTACTCGATGGTGCAGTTGGGGTTTTTTGTGCAGTTGGGGGGGTTGAACCTCAAACTGAAACAGTTTGGTATCAAGCTGATCAATATAAAGTTCCCCGAATAGCTTATATCAATAAGATGGATAGAATCGGAGCCGATTTTTATCGTGTCGTTGATATGATGAAAGATAAACTGAAAGCTCGTGCATTGCCAATTCAAATTCCAATCGGTGCTACTGAAACTTTTGAAGGCATCATTGATTTGATTTCAATGAAAGCACTATACTTCGATTCAGCAAGTCGTGGTCTCAATATTGAAGAAAGAGATATTCCTGATGAATATCTTGAAAAGGCAGAAGAGTTTCGTGAAGAAATGATTGAAACTGCTGCCGAAGGATATGATGAACTTCTCGAAAAATACCTCACCGATGGGGAATTAACCGAAGATGAAATCAAAGAGGGAATACGTAAAGGCGTGATTGAAAATCAATTAGTGCCTATCCTTTGCGGTTCATCTCTGAAAGATGTGGGAGTTCAACCATTAGCAGATGCAGTTGTCGATTTCCTCCCGTCTCCTCTTGATTTGAAAGAGGTAGAGGGCTTTGAAATAGATGATGATAGCGAAGCATTAACACGAAAAATGAACAATGATGACCCGTTCTCAGCTTTGGCATTCAAAGTTTTGAGCGACCCTTTCGTTGGAAAATTAATCTTCCTGAGAATATACTCAGGCGTTTTGGAAGCAGGTAAATCATATCTCAATTCTACCACTGGAAAGAAAGAGAAAATACTAAAGATTTTTAGAATTCATTCCAATAAACGTGAAGAATTGAAAATGGCGAAAGCAGGCGAAATTATTGCCGTTCCGTCATTGAGATTTACACGCACTGGCGATACAATTTGCGACCCTAAGAACCCGATTCAATATGAAAGAATCATGTTTACTGAGCCGGTGATAAACCAATCACTGGAAGCAAAAACAGTCGCTGACCAAGATAAACTAAATTCTGTATTAGAAAGGCTGGCCGATGAAGACCCGACTTTTATTTATAAAGTCGATCCCGACAGTGGACAAACACTTATCAGCGGGGTAGGTGAACTTCATCTTGACATCATGACCGATAGAATGAAACGTGAATTTAACGTTCCCGTCAAAGTGGGTAAACCACAGGTGGCTTATCGTGAAACCGTTTCGGATACAGCTGTTGATTCAGCTGAATTTGAAAATCAGGTAGGCGGTAAAAACCAAGTTGGTCAAGTCGAATTGGAAATTTCTGCAACCGATGCAGGCGAAGGGCTTGTGATAGAAAGCGAAATTAACCATCTTCCTGAAGAGTGTATTAGATACTTGAACGAAGGGGTTGAGGAAGCTCTCAAAGTCGGACCGCAGGGATATCCAATGATTGATGTTAAAGTCAGGTTGCTAAACGCTGAATATTCAGACGGTGTTTCAACACCACTGGGTTATAAAATTGCGGGCTCTATTGCAGTAAAAAATGCAAGCCGTAAGGCAGGGTCAACGATCTTAGAACCAATCTTTGCTGTTGAAGTGATAGCACCGGAGGAATATACAGGAGATATTATTGCGGATTTAAATTCTCGCAGAGGACGTATGGATGGTATGGAATATCAAGGGGACAGGCAAATTATCAAGGCTAAAGCACCTCTTTCTGAACTATTCGGATACGTAACAAAATTGAGATCTGTGAGTCAGGGCAAGGCAAGCTATACAATGAGCTTCTCCCACTATGAACCTGCAATAATTAAAAATCACTATTAAGACAAGTATTAATTTATATATACTGTAATTTTTTTAAACTATAAATTTTTCTCTTAAAGGAGCGTTAATATGGCTAAGGAAAAATTTGACCGAAGTAAGCCCCATGTGAACGTGGGTACAGTAGGTCACGTAGATCACGGCAAAACAACTTTGACAGCAGCTATTTCAGGTGCTTTGTCAATCAAAATGGGTGGTGAATCAAAATCTTTTGACGAGATTGATAATGCACCAGAAGAAAAAGCACGTGGTATAACTATCGCAACTGCTCACATTGAGTATGAAACTGATAATCGTCACTATGCACACGTGGACTGCCCAGGTCACGCCGATTATATCAAAAATATGATTACAGGTGCTGCACAAATGGATGGTGCAATCCTCGTATGTGCTGCAACAGATGGCCCAATGCCTCAAACTCGTGAACACATCTTATTGTGTCGCCAAGTAAACGTACCTCGTATGGTCGTATTCATGAATAAAGTTGATATCGCTGACGAAGAATTGTTAGAATTGGTAGAAATGGAACTTCGTGAATTGCTAAACGAATACGAATTCCCTGGTGATGATCTTCCAATCATCCCTGGTTCTGCACTTAAAGCTCTTGAAGCTGCGTCAACTGCTGGCGTTACTGCAGACCATCCGGATTTAAAATGTATCTACGAACTAATGGACAACGTAGATGAGTATATCCCAACTCCAGAACGTGATACTGATAAAGCATTCTTGATGCCGGTAGAGGACGTATTCTCTATCACTGGTCGTGGTACTGTAGCGACTGGTCGTATCGAATCAGGTATCATCAAAGTAAACGAAGAAGTTGAAATCGTTGGTTTCGGTCTTCAAAAGAAAACTACTTGTACTGGTGTAGAAATGTTCCGTAAATTGTTAGATGAAGGTTTTGCAGGTGATAACGTAGGTCTATTGCTACGTGGTATCGACAAAAACGAAATCGAACGTGGTATGGTTATTTCAAAACCTGGTACTATCACTCCGCACCGTAAATTTGATGCTCAAGTTTACGTATTGACTAAAGATGAAGGTGGTCGTCATACTCCATTCTTTGATGGATACCGTCCACAATTCTACTTCCGTACAACAGATGTAACGGGTGCTCTTGCAATGCCAGAAGGTGTTGAAATGGTAATGCCTGGCGATAACTTGGATAAAATCAATGTTGAATTGATTACTCCAATCGCAATGGACGAAGGGCTAAACTTCGCGATTCGTGAAGGTGGCCGTACAGTAGGTGCAGGTGTAGTAACTAAAATTTACGATTAATAATTAACAATTTTTGTTGTGGGTCAGATCGTCTGACCCACGACTTATTTTTTATCGAGGGATAAAAAGTGGCAGTGCAACAGACACAGAAAATAAGAATAAAATTAAAAGCTTATGATCCGAAGTTGATAGATACATCTTCAGAGAGAATAGTGCGCACGGTAAAACAAACTGGTGCAGTGATTTCGGGGCCGATTCCTCTACCAACACGTAGAACGGTATATACTGTAAACCGCTCACCTCACGTTAATAAAAAATCACGCGAGCAGTTCGAGACAAGAGTCCATAAGCGTTTGATAGATATTTTGAGTTCAACTCAAAAAACAGTCGATGCTTTGATGAGACTGGAATTGCCTGCCGGTGTAGATGTAGAAGTGAAAGTCTAATTGGGAGAAAACATGAAGGCTGCTTTATTAGGCAAAAAAATAGGAATGACAAGTTTATTTACAGAAGATGGTACACAAGTGCCGTGTACGGTTGTTGAAGCCGGACCTTGCCCTGTAGTACTTATTCGCGATAAAGAGCGCGACGGTTACGAAGCTGTTCAGCTTGGCTTCGGTCATATTACCGAAAAACACGTAAATAAACCAATCAAAGGACACTTTGATAAAGCTGGAATAGCACCTACGCGGCATCTAAAAGAATTCCGTGACCCTGAAAATACTTATAAAGTAGGGCAAACTATAACAGTTAAGGAATTCGAATCAGGCGATAAAGTCCGTATTACCGGTAAAAGTAAAGGTCGCGGTTTCCAAGGTGTCGTTAAAAGACACGGATTCTCCGGCGTAGGTATGAGAACACACGGTCAGAAAGACCGCCAAAGACACCCAGGTTCAATCGGTATGTCATCTTGGCCATCAAGAGTATTGAAAGGTACTCGTATGGGTGGTCGTATGGGTGGCGATAAAGTTACGGTTAGAAACATCGAAGTAGTTGATGTAATTCCGGATAGAAACTTGATTTTATTGAAGGGCAGTGTACCGGGTGCTCAAAACTCATTAGTAGAAATAGTAAAATAAAGGCAAAAAAATGCTTGTAGATTTATATACAAAAGACGGAAACGTAAATGGTCAGGTAGAGCTGGAAGAAGGTATCTTTGGTGTTGAGCCAAATGAACACGTAATGCACCTAGCGATTGTAAACTACCTACACAACCAAAGACAAGGAACTCGCAAAACTAAAGTGCGTTCTGAAGTATCCGGTGGTGGTAAAAAACCTTGGAGCCAAAAAGGCAGAGGTGGAGCACGTGCCGGTTCTTTCCGCTCTCCGGTATGGGTCGGTGGTGGAACAATCCACGGTCCTAAACCATATACATATAGTAAAAAACTACCTAAGAAATTACGTTTGACTGCTCGTAACTCTGCTTTTTCTGCTAGAGTTGCGGAAAACAACCTCTTGGTTGTTGAAGATTTCTCTTTCGATTCAATCAAAACTAAAAATATGGCGACTGTATTGAAAGCATTGAAATTAGATGGTCAAAAAACTCTTGTAATGATGGGCAAGGAAGATGAAAAATTATATCTTTCAGGCCGTAACATTCCTAAGGTAGATATTGAAGTTTTTGATAGAGTATCAACTTATGACTTACTAAATCATAAGAAAATTGTTCTCTTCAAAAGTGCAGTAGAAACTATTAATAACTCTTATAGTAAATAAGGGGGAAGGAGAGCAAGATGATTGAAGTATTGAAACGCCCGGTAGTAACTGAAAAAGCTATGCAACTTGCAGAACTGAGACAATACGTTTTTGAAGTTCAAGATAGTGCTAATAAGATTCAAATCAAAAAAGCTATCGAAGAATATTTTGACGTAGAGGTAAAATCAGTTCGTACTTTGAGAACCAAAGGGAAAAAAGTACAGCGTTATTCACGTAGCGGTTGGATGAGAGGCAAAAAGCCTACTGTCAAAAAAGCTTACGTTACTTTGAAAGAAGGGTACGAAATAGAATTAGTAACCGGAGCCGGCTCCGCAGAGGAATAATTAACAATTAATTAGAATAAGAAAATGGCAATTAGAACTTTAAAACCTATGACACCAGGGACGCGATTTTACTCTGTTAGTGCTTTCGATGAAATCACTACTGACAGACCGTATAAGAAATTGCTGAAACCTCTGAAGAAGTCCGGCGGTAGAAATAATACTGGTCGTATCACTTCTCGTCACAGAGGCGGTGGTCATAAGAGAAGATATAGAATTATCGACTTCAAACGCGATAAACGCGATATGAGAGCGGTAGTTAAAACTATCGAATACGATCCGAACAGAACAGCACGTATTGCTCTTGTTCAGTATGATGATGGTGAGTTCCGCTACATCTTGGCGCCGGATAAATTAACTGTTGGTACTGAGCTTTATGCTGGTCCTAACTGTGAATATAATGATGGTAACGCACTTCCGTTAAAATCAATTCCGGTCGGTTTGTATGTCCATAATGTAGAACTAAAACCAGGGAAAGGTGGCCAGTTAGCACGTAGTGCCGGCACGCAAATCCAGTTGGTAGCATTAGAAGGTAAATTCGCAACTCTTAAAATGCCGTCAGGCGAGTTGAGATTAGTGTCTAACGAATGTTATGCAACTTTGGGTACTGTAAGTAATGGCGAACACCTTAATATTCTTTGGGGTAAAGCTGGTAGAACACGTTGGAGAGGTATCAGACCTCAAACACGTGGTATGGCCATGAACCCAATCGATCACCCTATGGGTGGTGGTGAAGGTACATCTAAATCAGGTGGTGGTCGTCAACATCCACGTACTCCTTGGGGTAAATATACAAAAGGTCTTAAGACACGTAAAAAAGGTAAAGCTTCGGATAAGTACATTGTACGCCGTAGAAAAAGCAAGAAATAATTAATTAACTAATATAAACGTAGATATGTCACGTTCGCTAAAAAAAGGAATATTCGTAAGTTATAAACTGCTTAAAAAAGTGGAAGTGCTTAACGACACTAATAAAAAAGCAGTAATTAAAACTTGGTCTCGTGCTTCTACAATCACTCCAGATTTCGTAGGACACACAGTTGCCGTTCACAACGGTAAAAACTTTATTCCGGTTTATGTAACAGAAAACATGGTTGGCCACAAGTTCGGTGAATTCGCTCCAACAAGAATGTATCGCGGACATGCCGGTCATAGAAAAAAAGGAAAGTAGGCAGGTAAACTATTATGGAAGCAAGAGCTTTAAAGAAAAATATAAGATGCTCAGCACGTAAAATGAGATTAGTTGTTGACCTCATTCGCGGTAAAAATGCTTACGAAGCATTGAATATCTTACGCTTTAGCAAGAAACTTGCAGCTGACGATGCCTATCGTACACTGCAATCAGCTATTAGCAATTTGATAAACAAAGCTGAGGATAAAGAAGTTAATATTGAAGAAGATCGTATCTTCGTCAAAGAAGCCTATTCTGATGCCGGCCCGATTATGAGACGTATGATGACTGCTCCTCAAGGCAGAGCATACAGAATCAGAAAACGCTTTAACCATTTAACAATTGTAGTAGCTACTCCTGAAAATAAGGAAGAGGCTACAGATTTAACTAATAACGAAGATGCTAAGGCATAAGCAAGGAGCTGTAATTTGGGACAGAAAACTAATCCGATAGGTCTTCGACTGGGAATCATCAGAAACTGGGATGCAAACTGGTTTGATGAAAAAAATACTGCTGAAAAGTTGAGCGAAGATTTAAGAGTTCGCGAATATATTCGTGTTCGTCTTAAAAGAGCCGGTGTAGCACGTATAATCGTAGAAAGAACAGCTAAACACTTGCTCATCACAATCAACACCTCACGTCCTGGGGTTATCATCGGTAGAAATGGCGAGGAAATCAAAAAGTTAGAGCAAGAGTTGCGTAGCTTTACTGGTAAACACGTCAAAATTATGATTAACGAAATCAGAATGCCGGAATTAGATGCTCTTTTAGTAGCAGACAATATCGCTTCTCAACTGGAAGGACGTATATCTTTCCGTCGTGCAATGAAACAAGCCGTTTCATCAACTATGAGAAGAGGTGCAAAAGGTATTCGTATTATGTGTAGTGGTCGTTTGGGAGGTGCCGAAATGGCTCGTACTGAACAGTATAAAGAAGGGCGTATCCCTCTGCATACTCTTCGTGCTGACATTGATTATGGTGTTGCAACGGCTTCTACTATCTACGGGCAAATCGGTATCAAGGTATGGATTTGCAAAGGTGAAATCATAGGAAAAAATTAATAGGGAAGAAATTAAATGTTAGCACCAAAAAGAGTTAAAAGACGTAAAACCCACCGTGGGAGAATGACTGGAAAGGCATACCGCGGTTCACAGGTTGCATTTGGTTCCTATGGCTTAAAAGCCTTAGAGCCACATTGGATAACTAACCGTCAAATAGAGTCTGCTCGTATCGCGATTAACCGCTACTTGAAGCGTGACGGTCAAGTTTGGATTCGAATCTTCCCTGATAAACCATACACTAAAAAACCTTTAGAAACTCGTATGGGTAAAGGTAAGGGTTCGCCTGAAGGTTGGGTAGCCGTTGTAAAAGCTGGTCGTATTCTTTTTGAAGTTGATGGCGTAAGCCGTGAAGCTGCAAAAGAAGCTATGCGTCTTGCTGCACATAAATTACCAATCAAAACTAAATTTGTTTCACGAATAGATTTGCAATACAATGAAGCCTCATAAAGCACAAGATTTAAGAGATCTCACAAAGGTGGAGTTGGAAGCTCTACTCGCTGAAAAGAAAGAAACGCTTGCAAGCCAACGTTTCGAACACGCTTTGAAGCAATTGCATGATGTTTCTTATTTGAAAATTTTAAGAAGAGATATAGCTCGAATTAACACTGTTCTCGCAGAGAAAATGACAGCTGAAGGAGCGGAGGTGTAAGATGGAAGAAAACAAAAATGTAAATGGTGAAACTCCGGAAAGAAAACCACATAAAAGAATTTTAGTGGGGAAAGTAACTTCTGATAAACCGGACAAAACTATTATCGTTGCAGTTGAAAGACAAATAGCACACCCGCTATACAAAAAATACTATAAAAGAAGAAAGAAATTTATGGCTCACGATGCAACGAATGATTGCAAAATGGGTGATACAGTACGAATCAGAGAATGCCGTCCGTTAAGTGCTCGCAAGAGCTGGGAATTGGTTGAAGTTATTGAACGTGCTAAATAAGTTATTGGAGGGATTTATAAATGGTTCGCGAAGAAGCAAATTTGTCAGTAGCCGATAACTCAGGTGCCAAAAGAGTTCGTATTATCCGCGTACTTGGTGGTCATGGAAAAAAATACGCCTCAATTGGGGACTTGGTTGTCGTAACTGTAAAAGCTGCTATCCCTAATGCCGGAGTTAAAAAAGGGCAAGTGTGTAAAGCAGTGATTGTTCGTACGGCTAAAGAAATCGGTCGTAAAGACGGTTCTTATATCCGCTTCGATGACAATGCCGCTGTAATATTGAACGATAAAATGGAACCACGTGGTACTCGTATCTTTGGCCCTGTTGCTAGAGAATTACGTGATGCTGGTTACATGAAAATTGTATCACTTGCACCGGAAGTATTATAAGGGATATTGATTATGAAATTAAAAATTAAAAAAGGGGATATAGTTAAAGTCATTGCCGGAAATGATAAAACAAAAGAAGGCAGAGTGCTTGAGGTATATCCTGATAAAATGAGAGTCTTAGTTGAAGGTGTCAATATCGTTAAAAAACATCAAAGACCATCTCAACACCACCCTAACGGAGGTATAGTTGATATGGAAGCACCGATTCATTACTCAAACGTAAAGTTGGTTTAAATCAACTGGTAAGTAATTTAATTGTAAATTAATTAACATTAGATAGATATGGCACAGAAAAAATCAGCAGGCGGAGCTCTAAAGAAAGTTGATTTCATCATGGATGGAAAAAGACTTCCTGATGATGCACCTAAAGCACCTAAGCCTCGCCTGGAAGAATTCTACAAAGAAAAAATCGTTCCTGCGATGATGGAGAAATTCCAATATAAATCTATCATGCAGGTTCCAAAGTTAGAAAAGATTTGTTTGAACATGGGTATCGGTGATGCAGTTCAAGATCCTAAAGTTTTGCAAGCAGCTATCAATCAATTAGAATTGATTTCTGGTCAAAGACCAGTAGTTCGTAAAGCGAAAAAAGCGATCTCTAACTTTAAACTTAGACAAGGCATGCCGATTGGATGTATGGTTACATTAAGACGAGATATTATGCTTGAGTTCTTAGACAGATTCATCAATATCGTTGCTCCGCGTGTACGTGACTTTAGAGGGTTTCCTGATAAAAGTTTCGACGGTAGAGGTAACTATACATTAGGTATCAAAGAACAAATCATCTTTCCTGAAATTGATGTAGATAAAGTAAACAAAATCACAGGTTTGGATATTACTTTTGTAATGTCAGCAAAAACCGATGAAGAAGGATTGGAATTAATGAAACAATTTGGTTTCCCTTTTGTAAGGAAGGATAGTTAATATGTCTAAAGTATGTATAGTTGCACGCAACGAAAAGCGTAAAAAATTAGTCGCTAAATATGCAGACAAAAGAGCAGCTTTGAAAGCAGCCGGCGATTACGAAGCACTACAAAAATTGCCTCGTAACTCTGCCGAAGTAAGAGTGCGTAACCGTTGCTCAGTAACAGGAAGACCGAGAGGTGTTTATCGTAAGTATGGTATTTGTCGTAACCTTTTCAGACAGTTGTCTTTAGAGGGGAAAATACCGGGTATTCGTAAGTCAAGTTGGTAATAAATAATAGAAGACAGGTAATATGCCAGTAACAGATCAAATAGGAGACTTCCTGACTCGTATTCGTAATGCGGGAAGCGCCGGTCACAAAACAGTCGATGCCCCGGCTTCAAAAATGAAAGCGAATATCGCTGAACTTTTGAAAGACCAAGGGTATATCGAAGACTATGAAAAAATTGAAGACGGCGTACAAGGAACAATAAGAGTTACTCTTAAATATTATAAGAGACAGCCCGTAATTAGAAAAATTACTCGCGTTAGCAAGCCGGGAAGAAGAATTTATGTTTCTTCCGACAAGTTGCCTCGCGTGTATAATGGGCTGGGAATAGCAATAATGTCAACGTCGAAAGGCGTAATCACAGGTAAACAAGCGAAAAAGCTCAATGTGGGCGGTGAAGTAGTTTGTACTGTATGGTAATAAGGAGAACATCAAGTGTCACGTATAGGAAACAACCCGATTAAAGTGCCTGAAAAAGTTCAGGTAACTATCGAAGGCCAAAAAATAAGCGCCAAAGGTCCTTTAGGCGAACTATTTTTTGAAGTACCAGAAGAAATTAGCTTCAAACTTGAAGAGGGTTTTCTTACATTTTCTCGTGAATCTGACCACCGTAGAGTAAGAGGATTGCATGGCTTAGCTCGTGCATTGACTTACAATGTAATTTACGGTGTTTTTGAAGGTTTCGAAAAAGTATTGAAAATTGAAGGTGTGGGTTACAAAGCAGAAATGAAAGGCGATAGACTTTTCCTTTCGCTTGGTTATTCTCATCCAGTATTGGTAATCCCTCCGGCAGGTTTGAAATTTGAAACACCAAATGCTACTACTATTAAAATACATGGTAGTGACAAGCAAGTAGTTGGACAAATCGCTTCTATGATTAGAGATTTAAGACGGCCTGAGCCTTACAAAGGTAAGGGTATCCGCTACGAAGGTGAATACATCCGTCGTAAAGCAGGTAAGACTGCAGCATAGTAATTATTAATCGAAAAGAGCAGATATAATGAGAATACAGGAATTAAAGAAAAAACGCAGAATCAGACGTAAAGCGCATATCAGAAAACGCATCAGCGGCACAGCTGAAAGACCTCGTCTTACTGTTTTCAGATCAAATCTGCATATCTATGCACAAATCATAGATGATGTTGCTAACAAGACAGTGGTTTCCGCGTCAAGTCTCGAAAAAGACATTATGGCTCAAATTAAGCCGGAAATGAACAAAACTCAACAAAGTGTACTTGTTGGTACTGAATTAGCAAAGAAAGCGAATTCAGCAGGTATCAAAGAGGTACAGTTTGATAGAAACGGTTATCCATATCATGGCCGCATTAAAGCTCTTGCAGACGGTGCAAGAAAAGGCGGACTGAAATTTTAACAAATCAACGAGGAAAAACAAGTTATGAAGATTAAAGCTTCAGATTTAGAATTAGAAGATAAACTGGTTTACGTCGGCAGAACTGCGAAAGTAGTAAAAGGTGGTCGTAGATTTAACTTCTCAGCACTCGTGGTCGTTGGTGATGGTCAAGGTCATGTCGGATACGGTCTCGGAAAAGCTGGTGAGGTAGTAGATGCTGTAACGAAAGCTACAGACTCTGCAAAGAAAAATATTTTTAAAATAACTTTAAATGGTAATACTATCCCGCACGAAGTCGTAGGTAAATACGGGGCTGCAAAAGTAATGATCAAACCAGCTACGCCTGGTACTGGTGTCATTGCAGCCGGAGCGGTACGTGCAGTGTTGGAATTACTCGGTGTGCAAGACGTATTAACGAAAAATCTTGGTTCATCGAATCCACATAACACGCTAAAAGCTACTATGGAAGGCTTACTTTCTTTGGAAGATGCCCAAATGGTTGCTCAAAGACGTGGTATTTCCATTGAAAAAGTCTTACATGCATAATTTTGTGTAATCAGATTTTGAAGGTGGATAGATGAAACAATTAAAAGTTACGCAAACAAGAAGCGTAATCAAACGTAAAGAAAAACAAAAGCGTACTATCGAAGCCCTTGGCTTAGGTCGTCCGAACAATGTTAAAGTTCTACCAGACAATCCTCAAATAAGAGGAATGATTAAGACAGTAGAACATCTTGTAGAAGTTGAAGAAATTAATAACTAATAAGCAGAAGGGATAATGAAACATATTGGTAATATCACATATGCGGAGGGTTCCAAAAAGAAAAAGAAACGTATCGGGAGAGGTCCTGGTTCGGGTCGTGGTGGAACCTCTACTAGAGGCCATAAAGGGCAAAAATCCCGTGCCGGCGCGAAAATAGGTCCAGCTTTCGAGGGTGGTCAAATGCCTATGAACCGTCGCTTGCCTAAATTTGGATTCTTCAGTAGAAATAGAGTAGAATACCAAGAAATCAACGTTGAAGTTTTACAACAATTAGTAGATGCTAATAAAATCACTAAGGCAGTAGATTTTGATATTTTACTTGGACTCGGCAGAATTAATCACAAAGAAAAACCTTTGAAGATTCTTGGTAATGGTGAATTGAAAGCTGCCTTAAATGTTAAGGCTCATAAATTTACTGCTTCCGCCAAAGAAAAAATTGAAGCTTCAGGTGGGAGCGTAGAGATTTATGAATAGATTCGTTCAAAGCATAAGAAACATTTGGAAGATTGATGAGTTAAAAGATAGAATCGGCTTTACGCTGCTGATTCTTCTTATCGTCCGTTTTGGCGCTCATATAGTGCTTCCGGGAATTAACCCTGACGCATTGAGTACGGCGTTCCAAGGAGAGGCAAATACTTTATTTGGCTTCTTCGATATGTTTGTTGGTGGAGCATATTCAAAAGCCGCAATTTTTGCATTAGGTATCATGCCTTATATCACTGCATCAATTATTTTTCAATTGGCAGGGATTGTGATACCGCAAATTCAAAAAATCCAAAAGGAAGGCGAAGAAGGCAGAAGAAAAATTACTGCATGGACTCGCTATATGACTGTTTTAATTTCAGCTTTACAAGGTTTTGGGATTGCATACAAATACTCAAGTATGGATGGGGTCGTGCACTCTAATGCACAGCTTTTCATCCTTACCTCTGTCGTGTTACTTACGTCAGGTACTATATTTATGATGTGGCTCGGTGAACAAATCACTGAAAAAGGAATTGGTAATGGTATCTCATTAATCATCATGATTAATATCATTGCTCGCCTGCCAATCGAATTACTCAACCTTGGCAGACAATTGACAAGTACTAATGGTGCTATGCAATGGCCACAAGTTATCATGGCTGCTGCATTCTTAGGTGTTATCATCTGGGCGATCATCGTTATGACTCAAGGTGCAAGAAGAATACCCGTCCAATATGCAAAAAGACAAATTGGTAACAAGGTATATGGTGGTCAAACACAATACATTCCATTGAGAATTAATACTGCAGGTGTAATGCCAATCATCTTTGCTCAGTCATTGATGTTTATTCCTGGTACAGTTGCAAGTTTCTTCCCTAGCAATAGTGTTGCGATTTGGTTTGCTAATGCATTTGGCTATACTTCATGGCTATATGCATTTACTTATGCTTTGGTAATCGTATTCTTTACTTATTTCTATACTGCAATCGTTTTCTCTCCAAGAGAAATTGCAGAAAATATGAAAAAACAAGGTGGCTTTGTACCTGGTATTAAACCAGGAAATCATACTGTAGAGTACATAGATAGAATCTTAACTCGTATTACATTGCCGGGTTCATTGTTCTTAGCGTTAATCGCTATCATGCCTAATATCGTTCATGCGATATTCGGACTGTCAATGGGCTTAGCGTCATTCTTCGGCGGTACAAGTTTGATTATCGCAGTTCAGGTAATCTTAGATGTATTGCAACAAACTGAATCTCACTTGATGATGCGTCACTATGACGGATTTATGAAGTCTGGAAAATTACGTGGAAGAAGCAGGTAATACTATGCAACCGATTATTAAAACGGTAGATGAGATTAAAAAACTTGAGGTAGCTAATAGAATAGTTGCCGAGACCTTGGCACTGGTTGAAAAAAGTGTCAAGCCCGGAATTACGACTTTGGAGTTGGATAGAATCGCAGATGATTATATTCGTACAAAAAATGCTCATCCGTCATTCAAGGGCTATAAAGTTGACAATTTAGTATTCCCGAATGCCTTGTGTATCTCCGTAAATAATGAGATTATTCACGGGATTCCGAGAAGCTCTCGTGTACTTCACGAAGGTGATATTGTATCAGTGGACTGCGGTGCATATATTGGTGGCTACCACGGTGATAGTGCTTTGACTATTCCTGTTGGTGAAATCTCTGAGAGAGACAAGCATTTATTGAAAATTACTGAAGAAGCTCTCTTCCTGGGAATAGAGAAGGCGGTTCATAAGAAAAAACTTTATGATATAAGCAGAGCCATACAGCAACATTGCGAAAAAGAAGGCTTTGAGTTAAATCGAGATTTTTCGGGACATGGTATCGGCAAGGACTTGCACGAAGCACCATCACTTCCGAACTATGTACCGCCTCTTTTGAGGAGAGATTACTTCCCTAACGTGATGCTAAAAAAAGGCATGGCAATAGCTATTGAACCAATGGTACACGTAGGGTCGCGAAAATGTAAAGTTTTGAATGATGGCTGGACTGTCGTTACAGCGGATGGCGAAAATGCTGCCCACTTCGAACATACAGTCGTTGTTGATAATGAGAAACCGATTATTTTAACTTTGAGGGATTAAGCCCTATGGCAAAGCAAGGATTAATTAAAGTAGATGGTACTATCTTAGAAACATTGCCTAATACGCAATTTAAGGTCGAATTGGAAAATGGACATGTTATTCATGCTCACATCTCAGGTAAAATGCGTATGCACTTCATCAAAATTTTACAAGGTGATAAGGTCGCAGTAGAGATGTCTCCGTATGACCTATCGAAAGGAAGAATAGTTTACAGATATAAATAAGGAAAGACAGATGAAAGTACAAGCATCCGTTAAGAAACGTAATCCAGACGATAAAATCGTTGTTAGAAAGGGACGCGTTTATATTATTAATAAAAAGAATCCTAGATTCAAACAAAGACAAGGATAATAAGGAGTAAGATATGGCTCGTATAGCAGGTATTGACCTACCCAAACAAAAAAGAGGCGTAATTGCTCTGACATATATTTTCGGTATTGGCAGAACTACTGCTGAAGAAATCTTGAAAAATGCCGGAATTGATGAAAGTATCAGAGTAAACAAATGGACTGATGAGCAGGTTGCTGCAATCCGTCTTGAAGTCGAAAAATTTAAAACAGAAGGGCAGCTTCGTAGTGAAGTGCAAATGAACATCAAACGATTGATGGACATCGGTTCTTACCGTGGTATCAGACACCGTCGTGGTTTACCGTGTCACGGACAAAGAACTAAAACTAACGCACGTACTCGTAAAGGTAGAAAGAAAACAGTTGCCGGTAAGAAGAAAGCTCCTAAATAGTAGCATTCTTTATTACATCATTATTAAGAAATTAATGTATAGGATAAGTAAGTGGCAAAGAAAAGAATTAAGAAAAAAACCGTCTCCGACATACACGGTAAAGTGTTTATCAAAGCGACATTTAATAATGTCTTGGTAACAATTACCGATATGTACGGAAATGCTCTTTGCTGGTCATCAGCCGGCAAAAATGGTTTCAGAGGCTCTAAAAAGAATACACCGTATGCTGCACAAGTCTCTGCTGAAAAATCCGCAAAAGAAGCTTTTGATATGGGGCTTCGTAAAGTTGATGTGATGGTGAAAGGTCCGGGTTCCGGGCGTGAAGCTGCAATCAGAGCTTTGGTATCTGCCGGCTTAGAAGTGCACAGCATCATTGATAAAACACCTATCCCACACAATGGCTGTAGGCCGCCAAAACGTAGAAGAGTATAATTTTTCGGATTAATCAAAAGAAGAAGCTATGAATACATTTATGCAAATGCCGGAAAAAGTAAGTAAAGAAGAGTTTGGAACGCCTTCTCACGCTAGATTCGTGATGCAACCGTTAGAGCCAGGGTTTGGTGTTACAATTGGTAACGCATTCCGCCGAGTATTGCTCTCATCTATTACAGGCGATGCTATTATCGGTGTGAAAATTAGTGATGTTCTACATGAATATCAAACTATTACCGGCGTGATGGAAGATATGAGTGAAGTGATTTTAAATTTGAAAGATGTTAAATTGAAATTGCAAAATCCAGAACTCAAATTAGTACATCTGCACGTGCAAGGTCCTGGTACCTTCACTGCGAAAGATATTCAGGCGGTATCTCCTGAATTGGAAATTCAAAACCCTGATGCCCACATCGCAACTTTAGATGAAGATGCTGATTTCGATGTGGAATTAAGGTTTGATTCCGGTAAGGGGTATGTACCTTCTGAAGAACAAAATATCACTGATTTCCCAATCGGAATGCTTCCGATTGACGCTATATACACTCCAATCCAAAATGTGATTTATAATATTGAACCATTCAGGGTTGGGCAAAAAACAGATTACGAGCGTCTTCTTTTAGATGTGCGTACTGATGGCACTATCAGTGCTGAACAAGCTGTATATAAGTCTGCTCAAATTCTCGTAGAGCATATAAATTACTTTGTGAAAGCAGACGAAGTGCAACGTATCGAAGAAACTTCTTATGATACTGAGATTGAAGAACATAAAGCAGAAATGAATAAAGTTCGTGAACTTCTTGACATCCAAGTTGATGATTTAGAAGTTACTGTACGTGTTCACAACTGCCTGAAAGCAGCTAATATCAGAAAATTGGCTGATTTGGTTCGCTACCAAGAAGCTGAATTAATTAAATTCAGAAACTTTGGTAAGAAATCTCTATCAGAATTGGTGGACAAAGTTCACGAAATGGGATTGGAATTCGGTATGAATGTCGATCAATACTATAAGTATGAGAAAAAATAAGTAAAAATAACTAATTTAGAAGAAAGCAAATGAGACACTTAAAGTCAGGTAGAAAATTAAACCGTACTAAAGAGCATAGAAAAGCTCTGATGAGAAACCTTGCTACGGCGCTATTTGAACATAAAAGAATCAACACTACCGAAGCAAAAGCTAAAGAGTTGAGACCTTATGCTGAGAAAATTATCACCCGTGCTCGTATGGCTTATAAAAATGAGCAGGCTGGTAATCTTCCTGAAGGGCATACTGTTGATGTTCACGCAAGAAGAGAAGTGGCTAAAAAATTGCAAAATAGAGGTAGATCTAAAGCAATTCTTGAAGAACTTTTCGACGTAATAGCTCCGAAAGTTGCCGAAAGAGAAGGTGGCTATACAAGAGTGATTAAAACTGATTTTAGAAGAGGTGACGGCGGTTCTAACGCTATCATCGAGCTTGTTGATTGGGCTGAAGACCAAACTGGTGCTGTAACAATTAACCAAGCAAAGAAAAAAGCTCGTGAAGAAAGAGCTAAAAAACTTGCTGCAAGAAATAAAGTTGCTCCTGCGAAAGAAAAAGCTCCTGAAGTTGAAGAGGTAGTTGAAGAAACTCCTGCTCCTGTAGAAGAAGCTCCGGCAGAGGAAAAAGCTCCTGAAACTCCTGCAGAAGGCGAAGAAAAATCAGAATAATCATTTCTTGATAGATGATTTGATAGGGATTATTTGAAAAAATAGTCCCTATTTTTATGGGTATTATTTATTAAGTAAATGTTTTCAAATAGAAGTTGTCTAACAAAATAAATAAATATTCATTGTTCTTTTATGAATTTTTTGTAATTTAGAACTTACAATTAAGTGTCATTTTGGGTTATTTGTATTTATTGCGAATTGATTACCCAATTAAATGAATAATGATAATTTAATTATTAAAATATATAGGTTTTATAAAATGGGACAACATTTTGCATTAGAAAATCCGATTGAGGTGATGACAGGCAAAAAACGTACTGAACTCACCCGTGAAGACATTATCGAATTAATCTTAGAAAATGAAATTGAAAGAATTACATTCCACTACACAGGTATAGATGGAAGTATCAAAGAATTACGGATTCCTATTACAAGTAGAGAGCAAGCTGAAGCTCTTTTAGCAGAAGGTGAAAGAGCTGACGGTTCTTCATTATTCAAAGGGGTAGTAGATGCCGGAAAATCTGATTTATATGTAGTACCTGTTTACAGCTCTGCATTCATAAATCCTTTTGATAGCACAAGTCTAGACTTCGTTTGTCGTTTCATTACCGGTGAAGGTGAACTTGCTCCTTTTGCACCGGATAATCTATTGGCTTTAAGTCATGCGAAATTTACAGAAGAAACTGGCTATGAACTGCACGCATTAGGCGAATTGGAGTTCTATCTAATCGGAGATATGGAGGAAAACTTATACCCTATCCCTGGTCAAAAAGGCTATCATGGTAGTGCTCCACACGTAAAAACAACGGAAGTCGTAAACGAAATGTTAGCCGTAATGACGACTATCACAGGTGATATCAAATATGCACACAATGAAGTAGGATTTATGCCGCAAATGGAATCAGAAAATCCGCTACTTCATGGTAAATTTGCAGAGCAAGTAGAAATCGAAATGCTACCAACTCCTGTTGAACAGGCTGCTGATATTGTTGTCTTGGGTAAATGGCTATGCCAAGTTATCGCTGAAAGATACGACTTGATATGTACTTTCTATCCAAAATTAGAAGTTGGAAATGCTGGTTCTGGTCTTCACTTCCATACGATGCTTAGCAAAGACGGCAAAAATGTTATGCTTAATGACAAAGCTGAACTTTCAGAAGAAGCAATGTTATTAATTGGTGGTTACTGTAAATATGCTCCATCATTGGTTGCTTTCGGTAATATGACCGCTGCATCATTCTTGCGTTTGGTTCCGCACCAAGAAGCACCTACTATGGTTTGCTGGAGCTACTCAAACCGCTCTGCTTTAATCCGTGTTCCATTAGGTTGGAGAGGTATTGATAACTTAGCAATGGCTGTGAATCCACAACAAAAAGAAAAATATATTTCAGAGAACTCTCGCCAAACTGTGGAAATCAGAAATGCTGACGGTTCTGCAAATCCTCATTTGCTTTTGGCAGGGATAGTTACTTCCGCACGTTGGGCTTTCAATCACAAAGAAGAAGCATTGGAATATGCTAAAAAATGCTATGTTGAAGGTAATATCCATGATAACGAAGAATTGATGTCTAAACTTGTTGATATTGCATTGAGCTGTGAAGAAACTGCTGATAACTTAATTAAAGATAGAGACTTATACGAAAAAGAGGGTTTATTCACGAAATTAGTTATAGAAAATACTGCTAAGGTATTGAGAGCAGAAAAAGATGCAGGATTAAATAGAAAAATCATGGCAATGCCAAAAGAAGAAGGCGATGCTTGTGCTAGAGAAATAATGCACAGAGATTTTGTAAAATATTAAAAAAGAAAAATCCATGAATAACATGGAAATCTTCTGATAACGGCGAGCTTTAGCTTGCCGTTTTTTATTGTTACTGATTTTTCTATTTGCTAAAGTCAGAGGGTAAAGGAGATTTGAGATTTTCATTGATTTAGCACTAAATACCGGAAAAAACGTCTATGTAAAATTATATATTTTTTCGATTTAGATGGATACGATAACGATATATACAGATGGTAGTAGCCTCGGCAATCCCGGCCCTGGTGGTTACGGAGTGGTTTTAATATACGGTAAGCAAAGAAAAGAGCTTTCCGCAGGATTCCGCATGACGACAAATAATAGAATGGAAATATTAGCGGCCTCTGTTGCTCTGGAAGCTATCCTTACTCCTGAAAGAAAAATAAAACTTCATAGCGATTCAAAATTACTCTGTGATGCCTTCAATAAGAACTGGTTGAACTCATGGAGAAAGAAAGGCTGGAAGAAAGCCGATAAAAAACCTGTGCTAAATCGAGATTTATGGGAGCGGCTTTTAAAACAAACTGATAAATTAGACGTAGAATTTATTTGGGTGAAGGCACACGTTGGTACACCTGAAAACGAACGTTGCGATACTTTGGCAAAAGAAGCTGCGGAAGGACACGAATTATTGGTTGATGAGGTTTATGAAGCTGATAATCCTCATAGCGGACTATTTACGAAGAACTTCGATGATACGCCTGATTTAAAAAATGAGTTGCTTACCAGAGAATTATCGGGAAATGTGAAATGTACCGTACTTGATGAAGATTTTGGACGCACAGTTAATTTTGAAAAAGCAGGTAAGACTATTTCAATTACCGATGATGCCTTGCCGTTATTTGTTAGACAATTATTGGAAATCAATGATGAAATCAAATTTAACAAATAAAACATTAATGATCATTTTATTGATGGTGAGTCTTACTCTATTTGCAAGGGAGAAAAAGACCTATACAATTAATGATTATGATTTCGAAATTGTAGGGGATATAGACGAAATGTCAATGGGGGACTTAACAATTCAAGTAGCCCAAAATTTCTTAGGTACTCCATACAGGGGAGGTACGCTCGAAGGTGAACCGGAAATACCTTGCCGATATGATTTTGAAGGATTGGATTGTGTTACTTTTGTTGAGAATAGTTTTGCTGTCAGCTCAGTAATTCAGAATATTAAATCATCTACTACGGAAAGTGTTAGCTTTTGTGATTATATTACTAATATTAGATATAAAAAAGCGGATAAGAATAATGAAAAAGAAGTCTCTGTAAAGTATCAAGATAGGCTACATTATTCTTCTGAATGGATATACTATAATGTTCTCAATAATAATTTTAAAGATATAACAAAAGATGTATTAGGCGGTGAGTCGTATCAGATAGATGTATATTTCATGTCGAAAAATAGACACTTATATCCTCGACCGTTGAAAGAAGATGAAGGGGTATATGAGGCTATAAAATCAAATGAAGAGTTTATAAATCAACAACAATTCTACTACGTACCAAAGGAAAAAATTTCTTCAATCGAAGATAAGTTACAGAATGGTGATATTATTTTTGTAACAAGCGGTATAGCCGGATTAGACTATAATCATGTAGGGCTTGTCTATGTAGATGAAGACGGAATAAGACGCTTGATGCATGCATCATCAAGCAAAGATATACGTAAAGTAATTATCGGTAAAAGAGTTTCCGAATATGTGAATGGTATAAAAAAACATACAGGTATTACAGTATTAAGACTAACAAAATAATATAGAAATAGATATGAAAACACAAATCAAAGCATTATTGTTATTTGGATTAATTGGCATTTTCGGAGTATTTTCTTCCTGTACCGGTCCTGAGGAGAACCCTGACTTGGTTAATCCTCCATTGGTTTCGCCGACGGTTGGAGTTCGCTATCTCAATCTATCGGGTGACGGTGAAAATCGTACTCTCGTAATGAACTTTGAAACTCCGATTTCGGATATCCCATTCGGGCAGATGAGTCCGTTTATGAACCCTCCTGCCGACTCAACCTATCTTACGATTGAGAAGAATGGCGTACCTGATTTTCAACAAGAAAAGCCGATTAAATATATTGTACGTAATATTAATTATACATTTGTATCCTTGGAAACGCTTGCAGACAAACATGATTCATTATATAGAGCAACTGATAGTATTGTATATTTTCAATCGACTATGGTTCCTCCTAAAGAACCTACTCAAGCCTATCTGCGACTATTTAACGGTATGAATAATTCCGCAAAATATCGAGTGAATTATGGATGTCCAAACGGGAAAAACATTTTACCGGCTCTCGGGTATGGTGATATTCAGTTGCAGGCAAAAACGATAGAGGGAGGTGAAGTACCCATATCAATTATAAAAACAAAAAAGAATGAAGATACAGTAGTCGGTGTATATAAATTGCAGTTAGAACCTCAGATGCAATACTGTATTTTGGTGATTCCAAATTATGATAAATCGGCAGAAGAAATTTTTATTTATAATGAACTATCAGAAGAAATCGAAGCTGTTTTTCCGGCAGAAGAAATTATTGAGAAAACGGCAGAAGCTCGTATAATCAATATGTCTTATGTTCCGACTGATGTGAAAACAGGAGTTGATGAAATAGTTGCTCAGAGCTTGAAACCGCTTGTGATGTCGCCGTATAGTTTAGTTACAGCTTGTGAGTCACAAACGAGCGATGAATTGATTTTTGATGCCAATGGGGATAGTGATACTACCATGATTTCATTTGAAGTACTTCGACGTTATTCATTCGTGCAGATTGATTCTGCTGATGTGAAAGGCTTCAAGCAGATTACCGTGCCTCCTGTTTCAAAAATTCAAGAAACAAATGACCTCTGTTACGTGCGGGTGATTAATGCGTACTGGAAAGAAGAATCAATGACTCTTTCAATGGGAATGAGAAATACTCCTGACGGCATTAAAACTGGTCTTTATCTTGCGTCACGGCTTCCATTCGGAGAACTCGGAGAAACAAATATTATTCATACAGGACGTATTCCGCTGACACTTTTTACTGCTACTCAGCCAGCTCACTTGGAATATACTGCAGTCGGAGAATTTGAGGCAAATAAATCTTATTTGCTCATTATCCATGCAGACGAATACGGCAACCCACAAATCGCAGTTATTGAAGATGACGAGGAAGACGGAGATATTACATTTTTGGAAGAGGGGGTATTTGCTCAGTTCGTTTCCACGGCTACGGATATTGAAAAAGTAATATTGAATTTAGTTGGGAATGGAGAGAATATTTTAGTTGATTCCGAGATACCTCAATCAAGTTCTGTTGCGACGATTCTTCCTGTTGGTGATATAAATATACAAGCAGACGGTATATCAATGAACCTCACAACTGAAAAAGGAAAACGACTTCTCATTGTTATTTCCGGTTCCGGTAGTGATTTGAAAATGTATGATTTCCAGTATGAAAAATTACATTCTGGTAGCGATTTCTATTCTCGCCGATTTATCAATGCAACAAATGATATTGATGAGATTTTTATCAGAACTAAGGAATGGAATGAACGTGGTAAAGATGATCCTCAAAATCCGATAGCGTATGCTGTTCAGGGTGGAGAATCTATTGTAGAAGAGATTATGATGGATAATAAACAGGCCTTTTTTGTATATGATGCCGTCGATAATCCGAAAGAATCTGCTTCGATTAAGGATTTAATTTTCTCTTTCAATAAAGCATATTCGATTGTTATTGGTGGGCAGGCTGCTGTCAAAGAAGATGATCCCGGATATTTTGTAGTGATTGTTCAAGAGTATTAAACCGTATTTAATGCTACCATTACATTTTGTGTATTTACTCCTTTAGATGTACGGTTACCGTATTTCTGAGGGGGTATTCTATTCGCTTCTTTTCCCCCAAAAAAATGTTAACCTTTCTTTAAAAAACTTTTCTCTTCCTGATTCGGTGGGGTTGTAGAGTTTTACAGGCTCATAATTTTCAGGAAAGTAATTAGCTTGAACCCAATTATTTTCATAATCATGAGGGTATTTGTATTCTGAACCATATCCTTCTTCTTTCATCATCTTAGTAGGGGCATTTCGTAGGTGCATTGGAACATCAAAATGTGGTGTCTTTCTTACTATGGATTGAGCCTTATTTATTGCAGTATATGATGCATTTGATTTTGGGCATGATGCAAGATAAGTTACTGCTTGAGCAAGGTTTATGCGACATTCCGGCATTCCGATAAGATTCACTGCCTGAAAGGCTGAAACTGCTAATGTAATTGCGTAAGTGTCAGCATTGCCCACATCCTCACTTGCAAAAATCACCAATCTTCGGGCGATAAATTTTGCATCTTCTCCAGCTTCCAACATCTTTGCAAGATATAGCATGGCCGCATCGGGGTCGGAACCTCTAAGTGATTTGATGAACGCAGAAATTATATCGTAATGATTCTCACCTTTTTTATCGTATTTTGCAGTTTTTTGTTGGAGAGCCTGCTCAATAATTTGCTTTGTGATTTTGACTTGACTTGTACCATCTTTTTTTGCCATCATAAATGATAATTCCAAAGCATTCAAAGCATTACGAGCGTCCCCTCCCGAAATATAATATATATATTTGGGTTCTTCAATTTCAATTTCATATTCAGATAGTACTATGTCATTTTGAATTGCATGGTCAAGCATATTCAGGATATCTTCTTCGCCTAATTCTTTCAAATGATAGACTTGTGTTCGACTAATTAGTGCAGAGTTCACCTCAAAAGAAGGGTTTTCTGTCGTAGCACCAATTAAGGTAATAACTCCTGTTTCGACAGCATGAAGAAGTGCATCTTGCTGAGACTTGTTGAACCTGTGAATCTCGTCAATGAAGAGCAAAGTTCTTCGTCCATTTCGTTTGTTATATTTTGCCTCTTCAATTATTTTTCGGACTTCTTTAACTCCTACTTCTACAGCTGAAATTCTGTGAAAAATATAGTCGGAAGTTTCTGCTATCATCAAGGCTATAGTCGTCTTTCCACAACCTGGAGGCCCCCAAAAAATCATAGATGGGAAATTATTTGACTCAAATAATAATTTTAGGGGAGCTCCATCAGAAAAAAGGTGTTCTTGACCAAAAAGTTCGTTAATTTTTCGTGGTCTCATACGTTCCGGTAAGGGGCTATTTTTTAATGATTTTTCATCAAAAATGTCAGATTTTCTACTGTCAAACAACATATTATCAATAAATTCTTAATTTTTTTTAATAATTATCGAATTTTGGCAGATTCGATGTAACAAAATTACAAAAAAAGTGTTAGTTTAGTAACTTGTTTTTTTACTATTTGGAAAATTTTGTAATTTTTTTGGAGGTTATAATGAAAAACTCTAATAATATTTTTCGAGGAGGGGTGCTGTTATCGGTATTTTCAGCCTTTATTCTCGGATTTTTAATTGCTCCTAATTTTGTAACTGCTGCTGATACTGGACCTGAAGGTTATTGTATACCTAAGGAAGAATGGCAGAGTTCTAACCCTAATGCCCGCTACTATTGCTATCCAGACTATCCTAAAA